>Ga0209417_1001874_pt1 | contig 36234 bp, 25 predicted proteins | sample RifGroF2_FD_184002 | JGI IMG/M metagenome (GOLD analysis project Ga0209417, IMG submission 184002) | Groundwater microbial communities from Rifle, Colorado, USA - Groundwater F2 (SPAdes) (version 2) | ecosystem: Environmental > Aquatic > Deep subsurface > Groundwater | place: Rifle, Colorado... | reverse complement strand
GTCAATTAAATCAATTACTATCCTTAAGGACAAAAGCGCATTATCGCTGTACGGAACGAAAGGAAAGAATGGCGTAGTTGTGATTACATTGAAGGATGGTGCACAAAAAATCGATGGTAAGACTGAAATCAGGATTAAAAGCTCAGGAAATGTTCAAAATCCTCTTTATGTTATTGATGGAAAAGTTATAAAGGAGGGGGGTGACATTAATGCAATCAAAGCGGAAAACATTGAGTCAATCAATATATTGAAAGACAAGACGGCTATTGAAAAATATGGAGAACGAGCTAAGAACGGAGTTATTGAGATCACCCTTAAGAAGGGTGTTAAACCAGTCGCATCCGACAACCATAAGGCACAAGAGAGATCTGCAGGAGTGGCAAAATCCAGGGGGATAATTAATCCAATCTATGTGGTGGATGGAGAGATTATGAAAAAGGGCTTTGATATTGCTAATATTACACCTGAGAGGATAGCCTCTATGACAATTCTCAAAGATAAAAGTGCTATTGATAAATATGGCGAAAAGGGTAAGGATGGAGTCATTGAGATCACTTTAAAAAAGTAAAACAGGGCAATTAACTGAAAATATTTTGTACCTTTGATGACTTTTTATTAAGCATTTTAAAGACAAAATATAACATAATGAAACAAGATCTTCAAATATCCGAACTAATTAAAAAAGAAGAGAACCGCCAGTTACACGGGATCGAGTTGATTGCATCGGAGAACTTTGTTACTCCTCAGGTACTATCTGCCCTTGGCTCCGTTTTAACAAATAAATATGCCGAAGGGTATCCGGGAGCAAGATATTATGGTGGTTGCGAGGTGGTAGACCAGGTGGAGCAATTAGCTATAGATCGTCTTTGTCAACTTTTCGAAGCTGAGTACGCAAATGTACAGCCCCACTCAGGAGCCCAGGCCAATATGGCTGTTTTTATGGCTTGTCTCAAACCCGGAGATACATTTATGGGGTTGGATCTTGCACACGGCGGACACCTGACACACGGCTCTCCCGTTAATATGTCCGGTATCTGGTATAATGCGATAGCATATCAGGTTAGAGAAGAGACCGGCCTTATTGATTACGATGATATGGAGCGCAAGGCTCTTGAATTCAAACCAAAGATGATAATCGGCGGAGCTTCTGCCTACTCAAGAGAGTGGGATTGGGAGCGGATGAGAGCAATTGCAGATAAAATAGGTGCACTTTTTATGGTTGATATGGCTCATCCGGCAGGACTTATTGCTGCAGGTCTGCTAAAGAATCCGGTTAAATATGCACATATTGTAACCTCTACAACACATAAAACATTAAGGGGTCCTCGCGGAGGTATTATTCTGATAGGGAAGGATTTTGAAAACCCATTCGGAATTCTGACTCCAAAAGGGGAGACAAAAATGATGTCGGCAGTTCTTAACTCAAGTGTATTCCCCGGAATTCAGGGTGGCCCACTGGAGCACTGTATTGCAGCAAAAGCTGTCTCTTTCTTTGAAGCCCTGCAACCGGAGTTTAAACTTTATCAGACTCAGGTTCAGAAGAATGCAACAGCTATGGCAGCTGCATTTATGGAGAGAGGATATAAAGTAATATCGGGTGGAACAGACAACCATCTGATGCTTATAGATCTCAGAAGCAAATTCCCGGAACTTACAGGTAAGATTGCAGAGAAGGTGCTGGTAACGGCAGATATAACAGTTAATAAAAATATGGTACCATTTGACAGCAGATCTCCTTTCCAGACATCCGGCATACGAGTGGGTACACCTGCAATTACCTCTCGCGGTCTTCTTGAAAAGGATATGCCTTTCATTGTTGAGCTGGTAGATAGAGTTCTCTCAAATATAGATGATGAGGCCATTATTGCAGAGGTGAGAGAGCAGGTGAGAAAGAAGATGCACGGGTTACCTCTTAATATCTGGTAGTTACGAGAATATCTGGTAGAGGTTCAGAGACTATGCCGGAGTTACAATGCGGAATCGACTAAAGTAGATTCAACTTGAGAAGGCGGAGCGGTTATTACCGGCTCCGTCTCTTTTTTTGTGAATATCTCAAAGGCTGGTAAAGCAGGAGTTTTCCCGAAAAGCTGATTTGTATAGAAGAAGCCGGGAAGTTCAAGGGTAGAGACATACTCTCTCGATGACGGAATGACTGACCTTGTTGTAACCTCAAAGCGACTGGCCGGTCTCTCGTTATACCTTAACCGAAAACCTTTTAGCCTCTTTTTTTCCGGTTCAACATCTATAATCGGATAGAGATCACTCTGAACAGTTTCAAAGTATCTGACTCTTTGAACGCTCTTCTCTTTAATTATGGCGGTCATAGTCTTACACTCCTTCTGATTCATAGTTGTGAGGATACTGTCCTCCGCGAAAAAGAAGATTACTGTTACCCCACCGTAAGCATCAAACCTGGTGAGGTCACCCTCAGTAAAATGGGCAACAATATCTGTAGCTTTAATTTGATTGTAGTGCAGAGAGTCCTCTTTTGTAGCAACGAAAGCACCGGAGATAAGCTCTGTTTTGCTGAGCTGTTCATTAGAGGTAATAAGTTGTATACTGTCTGCGGTAAACTGATTGTTCTCATTCCAGAGCACAGGGTCTTTATATAGCCGGATAATTGAGTCTATAGAGTTGAACATTAAAGAGTCGCATCTGCCCTGAATATTGCTTCTGTAGAAACGGATGTTTTTATTTGCAGATATTACTCTTATTAAGGTTGTATCTTTTGGAGTTAACAAAAGCGAGTCCTTGACCGGAATCTTGAGTGAATCTTTGAGATGATTTGAGAGTGAATCTTTGACCGGAATTCTGAGTGAATCTTTGAGATGATTTGAGAGTGAATCTTTGACCGGAATTCTGAGTGAATCCTTTGCGGTAATCTTTAGAAGGGAATCTGCTGCGGCAGTTTTAAGCAAATCTGTAGCAGGGGGTTTAACAGCGACCACCGTTTTTTTTGCGGTTGAATCTTTGGGTAGCGGAGTAGGTCTGTTGTACATCTCTTTAATGGGGTCTTTCCGGCTAAGAGAGTACCTCTTTTGAGAGAGAGCAACTGTTGCGGAGTCCATCTCAAACTTTGGTAACATTCGGTAGTGAATTGTATCAGCAGCAAAAAAGAGGGTATCCGGAAGATCGTTCTCCACTGAGTAGTATGCTAGTGAAGGGTTTTTATAGAGTTCGGCAAAAACTGGATTCTCGCGGTATCTTACAAAATCCGAAAAGAGCAACATAGATTGTGCCGTATCCAGAATCTGAACATCATCGTAAAGCTCTGCTTTTGGCTCAGCTCTTTCGTAGTATATTCTTTTTGCCCAAAGTTCATTTTGGCCGTTGAGCATATAGGCGTTGTCATCAAAATTGTATATCTCCTTCTCACGGTTGTACCAGCCACTGTTGGAGCTAAGAAAGCTGTTATTCTGCCACACCTTTACAGAGCCAAGAAAATCTACACGCTTATCTTTACTCCAGTATGCGAGTGAATCACTCTTAAGGACAAGTGAGTCTGAGTTAAGTTCTACCCGTTCTATAAACTTAAACCGTTCAATTTTCGAATGGTAGTACCCCCGTATGCTCTCTATAACCTTCCCCTTTTTATCCATCATACTTCCGCCGTTGAAGAAGTATGCGATGCTATCTTTTGTATTATAGTCCAGATGTAGTGTCCTGAGACGATTGCTATCCTTGTCTATAAGCTCAACTAGGTTACCTCTTACACGAGCAATAGAGCTGTCTGCAAGATAGTTAACTCTATCACCGGAAAGAATGGTGCGATCCTGAACTATCTTAACATTCCCGATAGCATCAACAATATTGTAGGTAAGATCCCATATTGCGGTATCACAAATTATTAATGTGTTGTTATGAAGAAATTGTGCAGGGCCTGTAACTTTTCTTATATTTCTGAATTCATTTTGGTAAATCTCTGCTGTTTTGGCACTTAACAGTCTAACAAGGCGATCTTCGCCCTGTGTCTGTTGTGCATTCGCAGAGATGGAAAAGAGTATAGTTAATATTAAAAATGACAGACTATGTCTCATTTAATCCAACCATTCTTAAGGAATGGGCAATGTTGAAATACAGGATCAATTCTGATAAATGTACTCTCCTTCTTCTTTTTAGTAAAGGCTTCAATAGCCTCCATTGCAAGCTTATTTCTAGCCTCGTTTTGAAGAACGGAGAAGTCATCCCTAAAAGTTGCCACGTGAGATGGTATTATCTTTTCGAGTTTAATAATCTTATAAACAGTGTTTCCGCTTCTTCCTTCGTTATCTGTAGTCTCAAAAGGCTCCGATATCTCACCCTCTTTAAGGTCTTTGATTATGTTATAATCTACAGGTTTTAGCTGATCTTTCTCAAAATATGCAGAGCCACTCTGCTCATCGGCTACAAGACCACCGTTTACATAAGATTTGGGGTCGTGTGAGTATCTTTGCGCTGCTGCTTCAAAATTGATAGTGTCAATGAGGATAAGGTTCCTTATGCTGTCCAGTTTATTGAAAGCCTTTGCACGATCTGCATTTGTATATTCAGGTCTAAGCAGAATGTGGCGGGCATTAAACATATCTCCCTCTTTCTTAATCATCTGAATAAGGTGAAAACCATCGGGAGTCTCAACTATCTGAGAAACTTGCCCCTCTTTAAGAGAGACAGCTGCATCCGAAAATGCCGGCCAGTAAAGCGTTTTTGAAGCCATACCAAGCTCTCCGCCTCTTCCTGCACTGCCGGGATCTTTAGAGTATAGAGTTGCCAGTGTGCTGAATTTATCTCCTTTAATTACCCTTTCACGAAACTCCAGAAGCCTCTCTTTAACGGCCATAATAGAGTTCTCTTTATCCGGATATTGTGCTATTTGGCGGAATTTGTACTGAGTTGATATAATTGGAAGACTATCTGCAGGAGTAGCTTTATAATAACGCTCAACATCAAAAGGGGTCAGTTCCGGAGCAGTCTGAGCAACTTTGTTTCTCATCTCCTGTGTAAGGAATTGCTCGGTTAAAGCCTCTCTCCACTCATCTTTTACTCTGAATAGCGGTTTTTTGAAATACTGCTCTGCAGCTTTCTCACCACCCAGCTGAGTGAGTACCTCCTGTATTCTTCTGTTGAGTTCTCCCTCAACATTGTCCGGACTCACCTCCAGACTATCTAGTCTTGCCTGTGTGAGGAACAACTTCTGGATGAGCATATTTTCAAGCACATCGCATCTAAGGTTCCTGTCTGAAGTTACCCCCTGCAGCATCATCATCTGAACCTCTGCCTCAAGAGCCGATAGTTGGATCATATCATTTCCAATGAGTGCTATTGTTTTGTCTATGAGCCCTTTTTGATATTTCTGCGCGGAGAGGGTCACTCCCGAAGCGATAATTACAAGAAGAGTAATCAGAAATCTTTGAGTCTTACTGTTCATTTTTTGGGGTATCGTTAATGTTTGTTTTAATTTTATTCTTTTGATGAGCCTCACGAACAAGGTCCTTCTCCAGTTGAGAGATAAGGTTCTGTTTGCGTTTGCTTATAATTATCTCTTTTATTCTGGGCAGATAGTACTCAAAAGGTGGAGTGCCATCCGGCTTTATCCTCTCCGGAAAGAAGGCAAAGTAGTTGTAGAGTGAATCTTTGGTCTCGATATACTGTTTGTACTCCAGCTCTCTTTCGCAACTGTACAGGTCTAAAGGCATCTCTCTTGCAACTTGTGAGAGATCTGCCCATTGATTGTTAAAATTGTTGTAACGATCTGCAGAGTTGAAGCACAGTTTCTCAAGTTCGTCTATATCTTCAAGACTGACAGCTTTGTATAGGCTTCTTATCCTCTCCAGATTAGGAGATTTGGCAGAGATCTTAATGACTCTGGCCTTTACTACGGAGTTATTGAGAGAGATATTTGAAGAGTTTGCCAGATAGTAACTTCTTGCCTCCTCATTGGTAACCAGCGTGTCAAGCCTTTGGTCTATGTAGAGTTTTTCGTAACGGTAGGCAAGCAGTGAGTTTCGGTAGTCTTCAAGCTCTACTGTTACATCCTTATCCTCTTTGAGAAGCTGACTCTCCGCTTTCTCAACAATCAGGTATTTGAGTGCCCAGGAGTTTACATATTGACGGAGCATAGTAATGCTGTCGCCATAAGGTGTTCCGGCAGGGATTAAGTTACGGATATCCTCCTTGTAGAGATATCTGTCTCCTACCTGAGCAACAACATCATCCCCGGAACGGAACTCCAGAAACCTGCAGGAGGAGACCAGAAGGAGAAGTAATATTGTTGTTATTGCTCTCATATTTCTATTAAATATTTGTTTTACTTATATTTAAGCCTCTACCTGGTGTAGTTTGGAGACTCTCTGGTAATTGTAACATCGTGAGGGTGGTTCTCTATTACTCCTGCAGATGTTATTCGAATAAATTGTGCTGCCCGTAACTCCTCAAGGTTTTTGGCACCGCAGTAACCCATACCTGCTTTCAAACCGCCAACCAGCTGGTAAACAACCTCGCTTAAAGTTCCTTTATATGGAACCTGTGCAACGATGCCCTCCGGTACAAGTTTTTTCACATCATCTTCCATATCCTGGAAATATCTGTCTTTGGAGCCTTGAGCCATCGCTTCAAGAGACCCCATACCACGATAAGATTTAAATTTTCTACCGTTAAGTATGATTGTGTCTCCGGGAGACTCCTCTACTCCGGCAAACAAAGACCCTGCCATAATTGTACTGGCACCCGCAGCAAGTGCTTTTACTATGTCTCCGGAGTACCTGATGCCTCCGTCTGCAATTATCGGAATTCCTGTTCCCTTGAGAGCCTGAGCGGCAAGCATTATTGCCGTAAGCTGAGGGACTCCCACTCCTGCAACCACTCTTGTTGTGCAGATAGAACCCGGCCCAATTCCAACCTTAACACCATCTACATTGCACTCTGCCAAAGCTCTGGCTGCATCTGCAGTGGCAATGTTCCCTGCAATCACCTGAAGATTCGGGAAAGCTTGCTTTACCTTTTTTACAGTCTGTAAAACATATACAGAGTGGCCGTGTGCCGTATCGACAACAATTGCATCTATCCCCACAGAGACCAGTTTTTCAACCTTAAGAATTGTATCTGCACCAACACCTACTGCAGCTGCTACTCTAAGGCGTCCCTTTTCGTCCTTGCTCGCGTGAGGATTATCTTTAATCTTTGTAATATCCTTATAAGTGAGAAGACCTATCAGAACGCCGCTCTCATCTACAACAGGAAGTTTTTCAATCTTGTAATTTTTAAGAATGAGAGAGGCTTGTTGCAGATCTGTTCCTCTAACCGCAGTTATGAGGTTCTCCTTTGTCATCACCTCGGAGATAGGCGTCTTCATATTGTCTATAAAGCGAAGGTCGCGGTTTGTAACAATACCGATTAGTTTTTTATTCTCGTCAACAACGGGAATTCCTCCGATTTTGTTCTCTTTCATCAGAAAGAGCGCATCCCCGACAATCCCGTCTTTGTGTATGGTAATGGGGTCATAAATCATTCCGTTTTCTGCCCTTTTAACCCGTCTCACGTGGTCCATCTGCATCTCTATAGGCATATTTTTGTGAATTACACCGATACCCCCTTCGCGTGCAATCTCAATTGCCAGCTCTGCTTCGGTCACAGTATCCATTGCTGCAGATACAACAGGAGAGCTGATTTTTATATTTTTTGAGAAATATGAACTCACATCTACATCTCTTGGAAGAACCTCACTTCTTGCAGGAACAAGAAGGACATCGTCAAAGGTAAGACCTTCTGGAATAATGATATTTGCCAATGATTGCATAACTCTTTTTTTTATAATCTGCAAAGATAGTGAAAAATGGTTACAGGTTATAGAGCCTGGATTGAAATGTTTCTCTCTCTTGTAGCCTTTTCTCTAATAATCTTAAAAGCTCCACATTCCGGATAAACCCCCAGGGGTTAGATTTAACAAATCTTGGGGGGAGCTCGCCCGCAAACCTCTCTATAAATAGGTTTGGACGAAGCAGTTCCAGGAAATCTACAAAGAAATCTATATACTCTGCAAGAGACATCTGCACAAAATCCTGCGGCCTCTGTTCAAACTCCAGCTCCATCTTTGTCCCGGTAACAATCTGAAGTTGATGAAATTTTACGGAGTTAAGAGGAAGTCGGTTAATCTCACCTGCATATGCCATCATATCTTCGCGACTCTCTCCCGGAAGCCCGAAAATGAAGTGTGCCCCCTGATGAAGCCCTTTGAGGGCTGTCTTCTCTATTGCATCTACAGCGTCTTTGAAGGTGTGGCCTCTGTTTATCCTCTCCAGGGTTTTGTCGTGAATACTCTCTATGCCGTATTCTATTACCACTATGTGATCTTTTGAGATTTGCGAAAGGAGTTCAAGCTTACTCTCATCTATGCAGTCCGGGCGGGTTCCAATAACAATACCCTTAACCAGCGGGTGGGAGAGTGCCTCCAAATAGCGTTTACGCAGAGTCTCGGTGCCGGCATAAGTGTTGGAATATGGTTGAAAATATGCAAGATAGCCCTCTGCAGTGCGATATCTTTTTTTGTGAAATTCAATACCCTCCTCTATCTGCAATAGGATATCCTTATCTGGCGTGCTGTAGGAGGGGTGAAAGGCATCGTTGTTGCAATATGTACAACCTCCTGTCGTTATAGAGCCATCTCTGTTGGGGCAGGAGAAGCCTGCATCCACAACAATCTTCTGAAGCCGGCTCCCATATTTTTCGCGAAAGTATCCTACATAGGAGTTGAATCTTCTGTTGCCGTTAAAGCGCATCAGAGAAGAATTTTAAAAATGGCCTTCTTGATTTTTCCGACCCCGATAAGTGGAGCGTGTGCATCGTGTGGGAAGAGAACCACCAGTGTTCCCGGTCCCATATTGAGAAAATACTCCGGCTCCTCTTCCAGGAAGGCAATATCTTTTACCTGGTCATAAGGTATATCGTCTCCGTTGCACCGGCTGCGATCTCTAACTCCGATTGTCTCCTCTCCCTGCAAAAGAATATGAATGTCTATGTAAGAGTCGTGAACTTCTAGTTTTGGAATCACCAGACCTTTTCCCTCGCCCTCCCATATTTTGCAATATATATCTTTGCCCATAATTTGATACTCACCGGGTTCAAGTTCATCCAACCGGGTTTTTGTCATATATTCAAAGGCTTTCTGAAACCTGGAGTGGAGATGGGTATATCTCTCAAAACCTTTTAAAGAATCTACTATCATAATTCAGGATATTTATGCAAATATAGTATCTTTGTAAGGATATACTAACCTCAAAAGCCAATAACCCTATGAAGAAAAATTTTATCATTCTGTTTACGGCTCTTATCTTTAACCTCCATTTCAATAGTGCCGTTTCACAGGTTTATGACGGCAAACACGAGTGGAGGGCTGTTTGGATAGCCACGGTTAATAACATTGACTGGCCCTCTCGCCCGGGACTCAGCTCTCAGGATCAGCAAAAGGAGCTTATTGAGTATCTGGATCTTTTCAAAAAGATGAATTTTAATGCCGTTGTACTTCAGGTACGGCCAACTGCAGATGCCTTTTTTGTATCACCATATGAACCCTGGTCTATATACCTTACAGGTGACCAGAAAGTTGCACCATCTCCTGTATACGATCCCCTCGAATTTGCGATAAAGGAGTGTCATAAAAGAGGGATGGAACTTCACGCGTGGCTAAACCCATACAGGGTCTCTCAGGATACTTCAAACCTAAAGGAGATGAGTCCCAACCATCTTTACAGAGTGAAGCCGGAGCTCTTTGTACGACACGGTAAAAAACTCTATTTTGACCCGGCTTTTCCTCAGACGAGGGAGTTTCTGGTAAAAGTTATTAAGGATCTTGTTATCCGTTACGATCTGGATGGAATTCACTTTGACGACTACTTCTACCCTAATAATGATTTTGAAGACTCAAAATCTTTTGCATACCACTCCAGAGGTTTTAAGCCCGAAGAGAAGATGGCCTGGAGGAGAGAGAATGTAGATATGGTAATCAAGATGCTGCGGGACACTATAAAATCTGTTAAGCCGTATGTAAAATTCGGAATCAGCCCCTATGCAGTGTGGAGAAACAAGAAAGAGGACCCGAGAGGTTCAGATACAAAGAGCTATAGTTACACTAACTACGACCATCTTCACGCAGACATTCTTCTTTGGATGGAGAAGGGCTGGCTGGACTATATTCTTCCACAGCTCTATTTTAACATTGGGTATGATGCTGCAGATTTTAAAGTTCTGGCAAAATGGTGGGAAGATTATAACGCAGGCACTCCGGTTTATGGAGGTCTCGGTACCTACAGGCTGGCAGCAGATGCTAAGATACCGGAGTGGCGCTCTGCAAACGAGATAAAGCTACAGGCAGATATGCTCCGGACAATGCCATCTTACCAAGGCGTTTGTTATTTTAATGCGAAGAATTTCAAAGAGAATCGCCTTGGGATAAATTCGGTAATGGAAGAGCTCTATCCATACCCGGCATTGGTTCCAGCTCTAAAGGGGATTCCGCTAAAAGCACCTGCTGCACCCAAAAATCCGAATTTAATTCAAACGGGGGATGTTCTTAAGATAACCTGGGATACCGGGAAAAAGGACAAATCGGATGTTCACGCTGCAAAATACCACCTGATTTATCGTTTTGAAAAGGGTGAGAAACCGGACTTCACAAAGGGAACCGCAATCGTTGCACTAACAGGTGAAGATTCGTATTTAATAAAGGAGTCTAATGGGAAAGATTATCAATATTACCTATCTGCTCTGGACAGGCTGTTTTGCGAAAGCAAACCTGTAAAAGTGACTGGCAGATAACATAAAACATATTCAGTTATATGAAAAAATTTACTTTGTTATTATTGGTGGCTCTTTTAGCCATCTCCTGTACTTCAGGTAAAAAGAGTGAGAAGATCCAAAAAGAGTTTGACGAGATAGCTCAGCAGGTCAAACAGGAGTTTGCCCCCGACAGAAGGGTGAAAACATTTGAGCCATCAGTTGAGATATCGGGAAATGACGACAGGTCTCTTATACTTAAAGGATCTACCACCGAAGCTGCTGCCAAGGAGGCCCTTCTAAAGGCTCTTTTGGAAAAAAACTTCCAGGTGCTGGATAGTATGGCTATCTTACCGGATCCTTCTCTCGGGGATAAAACCTTTGGAATAACTGCGCAGTCTGTAATTAACTTTAGGTATGGTTCGGGCTACTCCAACGAATCTGCAACACAGACACTAATGGGAGCACCTTTACGAATACTCGAGAAGAGGGGTGGATGGATAAGGGCTATTACACCCGAAGGATACATAGCCTGGGTTACATCGGGAAGTATACAACCGATGAACCAGAGTGAATTCAATGACTGGACATCTGCAGCAAGACTTATAATCACAACACATTACACTCTGTTTCGGGAGTCACCGTCAGAGGAGTCTGCCGTGATTTCCGATGGTGTTTGGGGCAATATTGTTCGTATGGACGGAACATCCGGTAACTACTACAAAGTTATACTGCCAAACGGGAAGAGCGCATTTTTGCAAATGTCTCACGCTCAGGACTTCACTAAGTGGACTGAGAGCAGAAACCCCACAGCTCAGAATATATTAGCTACCGCCAAACAGTTTTTAGGCTTCCCTTATATGTGGGGTGGAACATCCATTAAAGCTGTTGACTGTTCGGGATTTACAAAGAGTGTCTTCTTTTTTAACGGAGTTATACTCGAAAGAGATGCATCTCAACAGGCTTTAACAGGTGAAGATGTAGATATTAGCAACGGATTTGAAAATCTTCTTCCGGGAGATCTTCTCTTCTTTGGCTCAAAGGCTACCGAGCAGAAGAAGGAGCGGATTACACACGTTGGAATTCATATTGCATCAGGAGAGTTTATCCACTCTGCCACATCTGTAAGAATTAACTCGCTCATTCCTGACTCTGCAAACTACTATGAAGGCTCAAACCGTCTTGTCAGGGCAAAAAGGCTGCTTACCAGAGTAGATCAGGAGAGTGATATTATCTCAATTAAAAAGCACCCTTGGTATTTTGTAAATTAAATGAATCTTAAAAGAGATGAACAACATTACAACAAGAAGAAACTTTATTAAATCTGCAGGCCTTCTTACAGCTGCGGCTGCAATTTTGAACCCATTCGAAATTTTCGCACAGAGCAGATCCTCTGCCGCAAAAAAAACTGCAGAGAAAAAGCTTACCCTGTCGTGGGTTCCGTTTGACGCAAAGCTCAGACATCCCTTTACGATATCCGGCTTTACCAGAACCACTACACCAATTGTGCTTACAGAGATTACCTGGGATGGCTTCACCGGTTACGGAGAGGCTGCAATGCCTCCATATCTAGGTGAAACACAGGCGTCTGTGATGGAGTTTCTCAAAAAACTGGATCTTTCAAAATTTAGTTCACCATTCCAGATTCAGGACATAATGAATTATGTAGACTCTGTTGCCCTTAACAACACAGCGGCAAAAGCTGCGGTGGATATTGCACTTCACGATTTAGTGGGCAAAATTATGGGACAGCCCTGGTGGAAAATATGGGGGTTCAACCCTGCAACCACACCCAACACATCATTCACTATTGGTCTCGATACAGAGGAGGTTGTGAAGATTAAAACTCTCGAGGCATCTCCATACAAAGTTATTAAGGTTAAGCTTGGAGTAAACGAGAAGACAGACAAAATGATGGTAGATACAATCCGCTCTGTAACCAACACAATAATTTGCGTTGATGCCAACCAGGGATGGAAAGATAAGCACTATGCTCTGGATATGATTCACTGGCTCAATGAGAGAAATGTGAATATGATAGAGCAGCCTATGCCAAAACTGCTTCTTGACGAAACCGCCTGGCTTAGCGAGAAGAGTCCTCTTCCGGTGATTGCAGATGAAGCTTGCCAGCGCCTTACCGATATTCCTAAACTCAAAGGTGCCTATCACGGGGTTAATATAAAGCTGATGAAGTGTACCGGAATGCGCGAGGCGAGGGAGATGGTATCTCTTGCAAAGGCTTTGCATATGAGAATAATGATTGGATGTATGACAGAAACATCTTGCGCAATCTCTGCCGCTGCTCAAATAGCGCCCGAGACAGAGTGGGCAGATCTGGACGGAAATCTGCTTATTTCAAACGATATGTTTGACGGAATGAAGATTGTAGAGGGTAAAATCACACTCAATGAGCTAGCCGGCATTGGAGCGATAAAACTTTAAGATTAAAATTATTTATTACCTTTGGCCCAAATTAAATTCTAGTATGGCAAGTTTAAAAATTATTAAAAAAGATATTGATTATCTTATTTCTGAGGTGGTTTCAGATTGCTGGACATTCCTTTACATCAACCCCGATAAAAAAGCTGAAGATGTGGTTGAGATTATAAATGATTCAATCAAGCTCAGGAATGAACTTTTTGCAAGAGTCAATAATCCGGACAAAAAGAGTATGAAAGCTCACTATAAAGCTATAAATCAAGATCTTCTGACAGGCGTAGACGCGCTGTTTCAAAGGATAAGCCAGTTGACAAAATAGGCGTTATATAAGAGAGCATTTGCTCAAAATAGAGGCTGTCTAAATGTAGGCAGCCTCTTTTCTTTTACAACAGTATGTTGTCAACAAAAAAATATCAGCGATATCGGTGTCAGCAAAGGAAAACATTGGCTCCCGAAGAGGGAGGGGACCCACCGCAGGTGGGGAGGATTTTCCGTGCTGACACCGTGAGCTGATATTGTTGACAGCTAAAGAAATTTAGAGCTCGGGACGGAATCTCAGGAGCTCTTTAGTGATCTCCTTCTCGTTTCCGCCGCACAATTCGTTCACAAGTTTGTGGAACTTATCACCGTGATTCCGATATTTCAAGTGGCAGAGCTCGTGAATTATAATATAGTCGCACAACTCATACGGCAGTCTCATCAGGTGAATGTTAAGATTTATATTGCCTTTTGAAGAGCAGCTGCCCCAGTTGCTGGTGTTGTTTTTAAGATATAGTTTGTTGTAAATAAAGCCGTGTTGGCGGGCGAGGCTCTCCAGCCTGGCCGGAAGGTACTCCCGTGCATCTTTACGCAGTATCTTAATGACAGCCTCTTTAAGCTCCTCATTGGTTACCTCCGGGAGGTAAGTTATAATCCTGTCAACCCCCTTCACGGAGATTTTTATCTTTTTACCCGGCATTGAATCTACCCTAGAAAACTTAATTACCCCGGAGAGAATTAAAATCTCCTCTCCCTCACCCATAGCGATAGTAAATCTATCTGCCCGCTTTTTCTGTTTTACAAGGGCTGCAGTTATCCACTCTACTCTTGATTCGATGAACCTCTCTGCTTCGCTGAATGAGGCAAATCGCGGTATTGAAACTCTCACACCTCTTCGAATATGAACAGAGAGCCGTATGGAGCTTCCTCCGCCTCCCTTAACAATTTTAATATCTCCGATTAATGGATGCTTGAGAATCTTTTCCACTTTAACTCAATATAAAGATTTCTGCAGTTTCACCTTTCTCAATTCGGGTAACGCCCACCGGTATCATTGCAACTGCGTCTGAAAGGGTCATTGCCATAATATGTGCAGATCCGTTGTATTTAACCGGCGTAAAGGTGCCGTTTTTTTCAATAGTAACGGGTATAAGAGCTGTCCTTTCGCTGTTTCGTCTTTTATACTCTGTTGCAGAAGAAAGTATTATGCTCTTTGGGAAGTAGCTTCCGCCCATAGATTTCATAATAAATGGCCGTACAAGCATCTCAAACTGAACATATGATGAGACAGGATTCCCGGGAAGTGCAAAAACAACTTTTAATGGTTCCACTATCTCTTTTCCCGGCTCCGCTCTCTCTTTAATCCCGAACGTGCTTGGTTTGCCCGGTTGAACGGCTATCCTGTCAAAAAGTATTTTAAAGCCACACTCGGTAAGAACTTGCGGCACATAATCGAACTCTCCCATTGAGACTCCTCCGGTTAGTATGAGAATGTCGCACTCAGATGAGACTTTTTGGATTGCCGCAAAAAGCTCATCGCGGCCATCTTTCACAATACCGTAAAATTTAGCATCTGCACAGCTTTTCGCCTGAGCTGTTAACTGCGCTCCGTTTGAATCTCGGATCTGATAATCCAGAGGCGTTATATGTGGCTCTACAATTTCGTCACCGGTTGATAGAACTCCAACTTTTGGGCGGGTAGATACCCGAACACTGCACACCCCGGCACCGGCAAGAACAGCTACTTGAGCAGCTCCTATTGTTGTGCCGGACTTTATGATAGTCTCTCCCTGCTTTATATCCTCCCCTTTATAGCATATGTTTGAACCCCTTGTTGCCGATAGAACTCCTTTCTCGTTTTTGTTACCCGCCCGTATCTTCATAAAACCATCTTCAACCTCACTATCTTCAACCATAAGAACATAATCTGCACCATTTGGTACCACTGCACCGGTCATAATCCTGCTGCACTCACCCTCTTTTATCTCCATAGTTGGCCGGTATCCGGCAGGTATGGTCTCAAGAATTGTGAACCTCTTTTCAATTTGCTCATTACCTTGCGGGAAAAGGTCACCTCTTCTGCAGGCAAATCCGTCTACGGCAGATTTATTAAAGGGCGGCATATCTCTATCTGCAAAGATATCTACGGCTAGTACCCTCCCTGTACACTCCCACAGAGGCACATCCTCACAGGGGAGTTTTAAAGAGCTACCTAAAACCAGATCTATTGCCTGCCGAAATGTTATCATATAAAACTATTTAGGAAACAAAATTAGATAAATAACTTGCGCAGTCAAAAATAATATATAACTTTGCAGTCCCAATTTTGGGGGATTATTATAAATATCAATTGCTTAGAAATGGCAACTTATCTTGAAAAAGAAAAAAAGCAAGAGATTTTCGGACAATACGGAAAGTCTAATGCAGATACCGGCTCCCCAGAGAGTCAGGTAGCTTTATTTTCATACCGTATCGCTCACCTAACCGGTCACCTTAAGACAAACAAAAAAGACTTCTCAACACAGAGGTCACTACTTAAGCTGGTTGGTAAAAGACGTCGTCTTCTGGACTACCTGAAAGAGACAGACATTGAGAGATACAGAAATATAGTGAAGGCACTTAACCTTCGTAAATAAAGCTTAAAGGTGCCACAAGGCACCTTTTTTTAAATTACATCTTCTGTTAAATAAAGCAATCCGGGACAGGAGTTTGTAGCTGAACCAGAATTATTAATCAACTCTCGCTGGGAGAGCCGGATAGCGTAAAGTAAAATATGAATGTTATTACAAAAACCATCAATTTAAGAGATGGTAGAACAATCGAGATTGAGACCGGAAAACTTGCAAAACAGGCAGACGGTTCTGTGGTTGTTAAGATGGGCAAAACTATGTTGCTTGCAACAGTTGTTGTTGCCAAAGAGGCCAAAGAGGGTGTAGATTTTATGCCACTCTCGGTAGAGTACAAAGAGAAGTATGCATCGGCCGGAAGATACCCCGGTGGTTTCCTCAAAAGAGAGGGACGCCCCAACGATTCTGAAATTCTTGTTTCCAGACTGATAGACAGGGCACTTCGCCCACTTTTCCCGGATGATTTCCACGCAGAGGTGTTTGTAACAGTAAACCTAATCTCTGCAGAAAAAGATATAATGCCCGATGCTCTTGCAGGCCTTGCCGCTTCGGCAGCTCTTGCAGTAAGTGATATTCCGTTCAACGGACCAATATCTGAGGTTAGGGTAGCACGAATTGACGGTAAGCTTGTAGTTAATCCATCTTTTGATGAACTTAAGCTCTCCGATATTGACATTATGGTTGCCGGTACACTGGACAACATAATGATGGTTGAGGGTGAATTCAAAGAGGTTAGCGAAGCAGCAATGCTTGAGGCAATCAAATATGCTCACGAGGAGATTATTATTCAGTGCCAGGCTCAGGTAGAGCTTATGGAGGAGACAGGAAAGACTGTTAAAGCGGAGTACTGTCACGAAGTTAATGATGCCGATCTTAAAGCAGCTATACACAATTTCTGTTATGACAAATGCTATGCAATTGCAAAAGAGCCTAGTGCCAAACACGACAGAACCAATGCTTTTAAAGCTTTAAAAGAGGAGTTTATAGCAACTTTGCCGGAAGAGGAGCGCGACGAGAAAAAAGAGATGGTTGAGAGATACTACCACTCGGTTGAGAAAGAGGCGATGAGAAACCTTATTCTTAACGAAGCTGTGCGTCTTGACGGAAGAAAGACTAACCAGATAAGACCTATCTGGTGTGAGGTTGACTATCTTCCTGCCACACACGGATCTGCAGTATTTACCCGCGGAGAGACTCAGTCACTGACAACTGTGACACTGGGAACCCGTCTGGATATGAAATCGGTAGATGAGGTTCTGGTTGAGGGTTCTGAGCAGTTTGTGCTTCATTACAACTTCCCGCCGTTCTCTACAGGAGATGCAAAACCATACAGAGGAACAGGCCGCAGAGAGATCGGGCACGGAAACCTCGCTATGAGAGCTCTTAAATATGTTGTTCCTGTGGGAGAAGATAATCCTTATGCAGTAAGAATTGTTTCGGATATTTTGGAGTCAAACGGATCTTCGTCTATGGCTACAGTATGTGCAGGAACACTTGCCCTTATGGACGCAGGTATTCAAATTAAAAAGCCTGTATCCGGCATTGCAATGGGTTTGATATCTGAGGGTAAAGATGGTCGTTACGCCATTCTTTCGGACATTTTAGGTGACGAAGATCACCTGGGAGATATGGACTTCAAGGTTACAGGCACAAAAGATGGTATTACAGCCACTCAAATGGATATCAAGGTAGACGGCCTCTCTTATGAAGTTCTGGAGAAAGCTCTGGAACAGGCCAAAGAGGGACGCCTTCATATTCTTGGAGAGATGAACAAGACTTTGGATGCACCTCGTGCAGAGCTTAAGCCTCATACACCAAGAATCGTCTCTCTGATAATTCCGCAGGAGTTCATTGGCGCTGTAATAGGAACAGGCGGAAAAGTTATTCAGGAGATTCAGAAAACAACAGACACTACTATCACTATTACAGAGAAAGACAGTTCCGGTATAGTAGAGATCTTTGGAGAGAATAAAGATAATATGGATGCTGCTCTTGCCTGGATAAAGGGTATAACCACAGTTCCGGAAGAGGGTACGATTTACCACGGTAAAGTGGTGTCTATTCTTGAATTCGGCGCATTTGTCCAGATTCTTCCCGGTAAAGAGGGTCTGCTTCACATCTCAGAGCTTGACTGGAGAAAGGTAGACCAGGTAGAGGATGTTCTCAAAGTTGGAGATGAGGTAGATGTTAAGCTTCTTGAAGTAGATGCAAAAAGCGGTAAAATGAGACTCTCCAGAAGAGCCCTTATTGAAAAACCGGAAGGATATGTAGAACCGGTAAGAAGACCTAGACCCGAAGGAGGCAGTAACGATCGCGGCAGAGGCGGAAGATCGGATAGCCGAGGCGGCGACAGAGGCGGTGACAGAGACAGGGACAGGGGACCTCGCAGAAGGTAATTAATTGGCCGGAAGATATTTTCGCTTCTGGTTAAAAAAATAAAGCATCCGATGAGGGTGCTTTTTTTTTATCTTAAAAACAGCAAATTGTAATATGCAGATCTTTCAGATATAACGGAATGAAACTAGAATGATGATATGACTTACAATATATCATATATTATGGGCTTTATCCATTTTAAAAGATAGATGCTTCCCTGATATAATGTGTCAACACCCTTAATGTAAAATGATTTACAGAGATTTTGTTTTGTTATTATTTTGTCATAAATTGGTAGCCGAATTAGTGAATGAGGTAGGTAGGATAAAAAAACAGAGATTTTATAGAGCGATTACAAAAGTTTCTTATCTGGCAGTAATGTCAAATAATAGCTGATATATATTTCCAGTTTTCCAGCTCCTTTAAGGTTTTTTATTTATTTACTTACTTAACTAATTTAAATATGGCTAAACGAACTTGTTTACTCTTGTGCACTATCTTGCTTTCTTTAAGCGCAGCATTTGCACAAACCAGAGTTACCGGTGTGGTAACCGATCTCTCTGATGGCTCTCCAATTCCGTATGCAAATGTTATGATTAAAGGCACAACTACCGGTGTGGCTGCCAACGCCAATGGTGTTTATGTTTTTGCTAATGTGCCGGCAAATGCTACACTTATCTTCTCCTCAATCGGGTATCAGACTATGGAGATTCCGGTTGACTCAAGAACAGTAATAAATGCCTCTTTATCTACCGTTGCTGTAGGTCTGGAAGAGATTATGGTTGTTGCCTACGGATCTGTAAAAAAAGGATCATACTCCGGCTCTGCAACACAAATCAACCAACAGAGTTTTAAAGATGTTCCTGTTGTTACTTTTGAACAGGCAATAGTTGGGGCGGTACCCGGAGTCCAGATTTCTCAAAAATCGGGTCAGCCGGGATCTTTGCCCGAAATTCGGATTCGAGGATTTGGCTCATTCAATGCCGGAAACGAGCCTTTGTATGTTATCGATGGTGTTCCTGCCACCAGCGGGGACTATGGTTCTCAAAACATCTACACCAGCTCTATGAACTATCTGAACCCCGGAGATATTCAGTCAATAACAATATTGAAAGATGCTGCTGCATCTTCGCTTTACGGCTCCAGAGCCTCTAATGGTGTAATTCTAATAACCACAAAGAAAGGAAGTGCAGGTAAAGCAATCTCTACATTTAAAGCTAATGTTGGGGTCTCTTACTTCGCCTTTAATAACTATCCTATGGTTTCAGAAGAGGAGAAAGAGATTCTTACAAGAGAGGCTTGGAGAAATTATGGTTCAGACAATCCTTCTCAGTGGCAAAGTTACGGGTCGCTGGATAGCTATGTAAATTTTATGGCAGAGAAGTACTTTCCTTCAAGAAAAACAGATCTTATCTATAAAGATTGGGAGAGCGCACTCTTCCGTACAGGGGTTTCTCAAAACTATGAGTATAGCATCTCGGGAGGTACAGATAAATCCAAGGTCTTTGCATCTGTTGCATATACCGATGAAAATGGTGTTAACCGAATTCAGTACTTAAACAGATTAACAGCAAGTGTAAATGCAGAGAGCAAAGTCTCGAACAAAATAACAATAGGTGGCTCTTTTCAGTTTTCAAATCAGAAGCAGAGCGGACACCAGGACGGACAGGCCAAAGACAACCTCTTCTACCTGTGGAAAGTTCACCTTACAGAACGCTGGCCTTTTCAATATGCATCAGACGGATCCTACTGGATGAAGTACTATGACGGAGGGACGCGCGTAAACCCTGTTCCTCAGTGGCACCTTCAGCTCAATGACGCCACCCAGCAGAGAATATTGCTTAAGGGTTGGATCGAAGCAAGATTAACAGACGACATTAAAATTAAAAGTGTTGTTGGAGGAGACTATTTAAAAAGTCACGATCGGTTCGGATGGCTATATGGGCATATTAACTTTACAGCCTATGGGAACGGATATGCATCTGACAGGTTCCGCAATGTGGACAGGATTGTAAGTTCAACTACCGCAAACTTCACAAAATCCTTCGGCAAGCACAATGTTTCTGCGTTAGTAGGGTGGGAAGCCGAAAAAGAGGACTTCCTCTATTCAAGACTGGAAAAAATTGATTTTGCAAACTTTGGAGCAACAGAGTCTGCTCTTGCAAATACATTCAGATCTGGGTTTACTTACAGGAGTAACTCAAACCTATTATCTGCGCTAAGTAACATTAGTTATGACTACGATAATAAATATTATCTCTCTGGATCATATCGTTTGGATGGCTCCTCAAGGCTTGGTCCGGACAGCAGATGGGGTAACTTCTGGTCTGTTGCAGGTTCTTGGAGGCTTAGTAAAGAGATGTTTTTAAGAGATGTAAGCTGGCTGGATGAACTTAAAATAAGAGGTTCATACGGAACTAGCGGAACACTTCCTTCTAACTACTACGGTTATATGGCCGTTTTCAGTTATGGGGTATATGGTACAGAAGGTGCAGGGTATCCATCCAATCTTGCTAATGCAGACCTTACCTGGGAGAAAAACAAAAACTGGAACGTTGCTTTAGATGCAAGAATATTTGACAGGGTGGACATTGTAGCCGAATTCTACAATAAAACCACAGAAGATCTTTTGCTAAATGCATCAGTACCCTCAACAACAGGATTCTCATCTGCACTATCTAATATCGGCTCTATGCTTAACAGAGGTCTTGAACTCTCATTGAGTGCAGATATAATAAAGAAAAAGGATATGACCCTTACAGTTGGTCTTAATTGGGCAAATTTATATAATGAGATTATCTCACTTGCCAATGAAGGTGAGCAAATTGTTTCAAGACCTCATATATGGAAAGCGGGCTATTCATATGTGCAATATTATACCAGAGAGTATTATGGTGCAGACCCTCAGACAGGAGCCCCAATGTACTACTCTAATGCAACAAAACCCGATGGGTCAAGGGACAGGACTTTAGTAGGCAGAGCTCAGGCTTCATCTGTTATTCTGGATGGAATGACCGCAATACCAAAAGGATTTGGAGGGTTCAACTCAACCTTTACCTGGAAATCCCTTACAGCATCTATGGCCTGGTCATATAAATATGGGCACTATGTGTTTGATAATGCAGTAGATGATATTGAGAGCGATGGATACGATTCATTTAAGAATACCGCTGCATCTCAGAAAGATCGCTGGCAAAAACCCGGTGATGTAACTCAGGTTCCGCGCCGTGTTGCCGGAAATACAGGAGGTGGTTATTACGATTCAAGTCGTGCCCTTAAAGAGGGAGATTATTTAAGATTAAAAAATATGACAATCTCCTATACGATTCCGGATAATATTAAGAATTATCTTAGATTGTCAAATGCACGGGTCTATGTTTCAGGAACTAACCTTTTGACATTTACCGGTTTAAATTTCGACCCTGAGGTTCAATCAAACGGGTATTATAACTTCACTTTCCCTGCTCTCAGAACCATAACCCTGGGTATAGAAGTATCACTATAATTTAATAAACAACTATAGATATGAAAAGATTTATTCTAAATATTCTGGTTTTCTCGGGTCTGATGGTATCCATATCCTCTTGCGAGGGGTTTCTTGAGACAAGACCTACAAATGTCATTGTTGCCGAAACAGCTATGCTCACTCTCTATGATGCGGGAATTGTTGTTAATGGCCTTTATGAAAATATGAAGTGGTTTGATTACTACGGTACTCAAATGCAGCTCTTTGGAGACGAAAGGGGAGATAACATACAACCTCGTGCAATGTCTGTGGGGTGGCCACAAATTTACACTCTTGGGTATGAGTCAGAAGCAAATACCTATTTTTCTACCTGGTCCAGATGTTATGAGACAATAATGAGGTGCAACACACTCATTGGTAATATTGGTAATCTTCAGGTAACCTCTACTGCCGATATCGCAAAAAGAGATGACTATCTTGGTCAGGCATATGCGATAAGAGCTCTGGTATATTTTGATCTGGCAAGACTTTATGGCTACCCGTATGCAAAGGATAACGGAGCATCGCTGGGGGCAGTTCTTATTACCGAGATCACCTCGCCTCAGAATTCAAAAAAACCTAGAAGTACTGTTGCCGAGACCTACACACAAGTTCTGGGAGACCTGACAGTTGCTTTGCCTTTGCTCTCAAAGACAAAAAACACCTATCACTTCAATTACTGGGCAGCAAAACTGCTTCAGGCAAGAGTGTACCTTTATAAGGGGGATTGGAATAATGCATACACAGCTGCCAAGGAGGTTATAGATTCATCTCCTTATTCGCTTGTTTCAAATGCAGGATATGTAAACTACTGGAAAGAGGAGGGGGCATCCGAGACCGTTCTCGAGCTGTTTGTCTCAAATCAGGCAAGAATTGACCTTGACGGAGGATATGCGTCTATGTGTCATAACTTGTGGCACGGCGCACCATCTTCCGGAGCTACCTTAATCCCTACTGTGAGCTGGATCAACCTTATAAAATCTGAACCGGGCGATGTGAGAGCACAATTTGTAAGATACGATTCTCAATATGAGATATCAAAGGCTTGGTTATCAAAATTTCCGGGGAACGGAGGGGTAAACTTCCGTCTTAACAACCCAAGAATTTTAAGAATCTCAGAGGCATATCTTATTGCAGCCGAAGGAGCAATCAAAGGATCTGCAGGAGTAACAGCTGCAAGTACATATCTTAACGCAATACGAAAAAGAGCAAATCCTTCTTTATCTGATATTACCGCTACAGATGCTCTTATCCAGATTGAGAGAAGGAAAGAGTTCATTGGTGAAGGGCACAGGTTTTTTGACCAGATGCGTTTGGGTAATTCAATTACCAGAGCAGATGGTGATGGCCATAATTTTGCAGTATCTGCAGGTTGTCCCGAGACTATCACCTGGAATTATTATAAGATTGTTCTCCCAATTTCGCATACTGAGAGGAAGCTATATCCACAGCTACAGCAAAATCCAGGATATACGGAGTAGAGTTGAAATAGTTAAATTACATATGTAAGAAACAGGCATTAAACAGTTTACGACAAACTGTAGGCTTTATTAAGGCATCTGATAAGGATGCCTTTTTTTGTTGAAAATTTATGAAATGTTAAGTTTTCATTGACAATTCATTAAAAAGTAAAACTCTTGTCATAAAAATGCTTACATATTATTATGTAATTCAAGATAATTTTAAATTTATACTTTAATAATGACCACTCTTTATCTTCTGAAACGTACCTTACAAAATGATTTATAGATTTTTTTGTTTTCGTTTTTTTTTGTTATAAATTCGTAGCCGAAACAGTCACTAACTAATTTTTTAACTTAATCTAACTAGTCTATGAAGAAATCAATCTTGATTGTCTTAGCCCTCTTGCTTGTCAATATGGCTATGGCACAGATGAAGGTTACGGGTACGGTGACCTCCTCCGAGGACGGCTCACCAATTCCTTTTGCAACCGTCTTGGTTCAGGGCGCAAGAAACGTAGGAGCATCAACAGACCTGGATGGTAAGTACTCTTTTGACAATGTCTCAAAAGATGCAGTACTTATCTTCTCCTACATCGGATTTACTACGCAACAGGTACCTATCAACGGCAGATCGGTAATTAATGTTGTCCTTGTACCGGATGCAACCCGTCTGGATGAGGTAATGGTGGTTGCATATGGAACCGCCACAAAAGGGACCTTTACCGGAGCAGCCAGTGTCGTTAAAAATGACGCTATCAAAGATGTACCCAGCATCACTTTTGAAAATGCTCTAAACGGAAAGGTAGCCGGGTTGCAAATCACCACACTCTCCGGCCAGGCAGGCTCTACCTCTGCTATCAGGGTGCGTGGTATTGGTTCTATGAATGCATCAAATGAGCCTCTTTATGTTATAGACGGAGTTCCAGTGGTATCCGGCAATGCAGGCCAGATGAGTGGTTACATCTACTCAACAAGTAATGTAATGAGTTCACTTAACACTGCAGATATCGAGTCTATTACAGTATTGAAAGATGCTGCTGCTTCTTCACTTTACGGCTCTCGTGCAGCAAACGGTGTAATTCTCATTACAACAAAAAGGGGAAAACAGGGAAGGACAATTGTTAATTTCAAAGCATCGGTAGGTATTACCCCATCTTGGGCTACAGATAACTACGAAGTTGCAACAACCGAGCAACAGGTTGAGATGTACTATGAGAACTTTTGGAATGCAGGCGTTTACTATCAAAACAGAACTCAGCAGGATGCAAGTGTGAGAGCACTACAACAGCTTAATAACCGTTTTGCCAAACACGGCTATACATTTACAGCACCTGACCACACTGTAAAAACTCTTACAATTGGAGGTGACAGGGCCGGACAATATTTTGACTGGGAGGATGTGCTTTTCAGAACATCTGTATATCAGACATATGATCTATCTGTTAGCGGTGCAACAGAGAGTTCAAACTACTACACATCACTTTCATACACAAAAGAGCAGGGACGAATTCCTGTTAACAGTTTTGACAGGATTACAGGACGGGTTAATTTAACTCAAAAGGTTGGGAAAAGTGTTGAGTTCAATACCAATATTAATATAGCCAGAAGCGGTAAAGTGGGCTTTAACGATACCCGTGCTTTAGGAAACAACTATTTCCTTCAGAGCCGTAACCTAATGTGGGGTCTTTACTGGCCAACAGATTATATTACCGGAGCTCCTTGGACACTTAGATACGGAAGTTATGCATATAATCCGCTATTCTATAATAATGAGTGGGACAATAACTCAAGCACACTAAGGATATCTGCAAACGAAACAGTGACGGTAAAAATTCTACCGGAACTTACATTAAAGACAATCTTCTCATATGACAATGCAGGTACACTAGACCATCTTTATTACAGTCCGGTTCACTTCCTGGGATCTGCTTCAAAGGGTTCGGTGAGAGAGATGAGCACAAATGTAAATAAGCTGGTATCATCTACCACTCTTAACTATAACAAGACATTTGCACAGAAACACACAATTGGTCTGCTAGTTGGTTGGGAAGCAGAGGAGAACAAAACAGAGTTTATCAGAGCAGAGGGTTCAGACCTGCCAACGGGAGCACTTCAAACAGTTGCAACTGCAGGGGTTTTAACATCTAATGCATACTACTGGGGAAACACTATGCTCTCTATGCTCTCACGCGCAGAGTATAACTACGATAACAGATACTACTTCTCAGGCTCATTCCGTCGTGACGGATCTTCAAGATTGGGCCCTGATGCCCGCTGGGGTAACTTCTGGTCATTAGCCGGTTCGTGGAGAATAGACAAGGAGGAGTTTATGAAAAATGTAGATGTCATAAGCAGTTTGAGATTAAGAGGCTCATACGGGGTAAACGGAACACTTCCTTCGGCTAACTACGGATGGCGCTCACTTGCTACATATGGAAATAAATATATGGAGCAATCCGGTGGCGGAGTAAGTACAATTGCAGATGCCAGCCTATCCTGGGAGACAAGTTACACCTCTAATATAGCTTTGGAGTTTGGGTTACTTGACCAAAGAATCAGCGGAACAGTAGAGTTCTTTAACAGAGATTCAAAAGACCTGCTGCAAGATGTTCCAACTTCCCGTGTTACAGGTTTTGGGTCCACACTCAAGAATATCGGAGAGATTAATAATAAAGGGATTGAGATTGAGCTAAGCGGAGATATCATTAAGAATGAGACTATCACCTGGAGTGCAGGAATAACAGCATCAAGTGTAAAATCTACTGTTACAAAACTGTATGGTGGTCAGAACATAATTTGGAATGAACCTACAGGTGGTGACGCCAGAACTAAGTTTATCTACCAGGAGGGACAATCTACTCTTGCTATTTATGGTCGTGAGTGGGCAGGTGTAGATAGAGAGACAGGTAAAAATGTTTGGTATATGAATAATGAAAACACAACCACACAACCTACCACAGTTAACGGACGCCCGGCTACATTCAGATATCAGGATGCAAGCGAGAAGATTATTGGAAATGTCCATCCTAAGCTATTTGGAGGTTTCAATACAGATGTTAAATGGAAAGGGTTCTCTCTTGCTCTTAACTTTACCTATAAACTTGGAGGATATACTTATGACGCTGCCGGTCGTGATGTAACCGATGATGGTTACTACTGGGAGAGGATTATGTCTAAAGATCAGTATGACAACAGATGGACTCCTGAGAACAAGGATGCCAAATATCCGCAACGCGTCGCTGTTGACTTTGAAGATGTAAACCAAAAGAGTAGCAGGCATATGCACGATGCAGACTATTTAAGATTAAAGAGTTTAACTTTATCCTATAACCTGCCAAAGAGTATTCTTAACAAGGTTAAGATTTCTAACACAAGGATCTATTTCAACGGAATGAACTTATGGACATTGGCGGCATACAAAGTGTATGATCCTGAGGTTAATGAGTATGGTTCAAGAGGTTGGGAAACTCCAATTGGTAAGACATATACTTTCGGTGTTGAATTTAGTTTCTAATTATTAAATGATGCTACAATGAAAAAAATAAATTTACTATTTACGGTTCTGGGCATTGCACTACTTTCTTCTTGCGAGGGTTTTTTGGATGTTAAGCCAAGTGACTCTGCAGCAGCAGAAACGTCAATCACAAATGCAAATGATGCTAAGGTTGTGATGAGCGGTTTAATGAGGAAGTTGACATCTGCAGACTATTACGGCAGAAATTTTGTCCTTTATGGTGATGCCAAAGGTGGCGATTTTGCCATTCGCTCTCAGGGTAGAGGAAATGATGCCCTCTATACTTTTAATCACTCAATATCTTCAAATAACTACGGAGGTTACTGGGCTCAGATGTACCACTGTATTCTTCAGGCAAATAACCTTCTGCTCAATATTGAAAAAATTATTGAAGCAGGTAACGGTACTGCCGCTCTGAACGAATATAAAGGTCAGGCACTTACAACGAGAGCGCTTATCTATTTTGACCTTGTTCGTATATATGGGAAGCCTTATAATATGGACAAAGCCTCTTACGGAGTTCCATTGGTTCTGGAGCCTCTGGATGCATCCGCACAACCATTGAGAGCTTCAGTTGAGGAGGTTTATACCCAAATTATGAAAGATCTTACAGATGGTGCTCCGCTTCTTGCGAAAACTAAAGTAAACGGATTTCTCAACTACTACGGCAATATGGCACTTCAGGCAAGGGTAAATCTCTATATGGGAAAATATACCGAGGCTCTGGCTGCTGCCGAAGTGGTTATGGGAACTACTCTTTACTCGTTATACTCTAATGCAAACTGGAACGGCTCCTGGGCACTTCCTTTTGGCTCAGAGTCAATTTTCGAACTTGGAGTTTACGCCAGTGAGGCAAATCTTGGAACAGCATCTCTTGGTTACTATCTGCTTCGTCTGGCAAAAGTTACTGGAGCAAGCGGATGGTTTATGGCTAGCGACTACTATCTTGCAAGGCTTAATCAAGACCCTACCGATGTTCGCTTCGGTATGATGGAGAGAGATGAGTCATCGACAACAAGATTAGGCTCTTGTCTTAAATATGTTGGAGGTCCTGCAATGTTGGGTGATAAAGGCGTAGCCTCCTCAACCAATATTAAGGTTATCCGTCTGTCTGAGATTTATCTGCTTGCCGCAGAGGCAGCTCTTAATCTTCCTACACCGGATAAGACAAAAGCTTCTAATTACCTTAATGCAATTCGCAAAAGGGCTCCGGCTCTGGCTCTCTCAACTCCGGTAGATGTAACTATGTCTATGATTGAAGATGAGAGAAGTAAGGAGCTTTTCGCAGAGGGTCACAGATATTTTGATATGATTCGCTGGAATAAGAACATTGAGTTTAACGATGACTTTATCTATCCTGCAGTTATTATATCTCACAGAGAGAAAATTATAAACAGAACTTTCTACAAGACAATTCTGCCAATTCCTCAAAATGAGATTGATGCAAATCCAAAAATTGCAGAACAGCAAAACCCGGGTTATGTAAACTAACAGTTATGTGACTAGTTAATGAAGAGGCTGCCATTTTTGGCAGCCTTTTTTTTAACTATGAAAATATTACATAAATAGATCAATTTTTGAATTGTTGATTTTGCTGGTTGTCTCCTTTATACCGGATATATTTCTGACCAGCATCTTCTCTATGAAATTCATTTTGTCAAAAAGGAATTCACCACCAACAACCTCTTTTACATATGCGTGGTTATAAAGAAGTTCCGGGAAGGAATTTTTAAGCTCGCTCTCAAATTCAGGTTCATTCATAGCGCATACATATAGGGCTACCCTTTTTTGAAGCAGATCTACAAGATTTTTTTTACAAAACTCTTTGACGCTGTTCTGGATACTCCCGGCGTGGATAGATCCGCCAATTATGATGTTGTCATAAAGGCTCAGGTCTATAGTTTTGCCCTCTTTTAAATTAAATAGAGTGGTCTCACAGTTTTTGTGTTTCTCTTTAATAAGATTTGCCACCTTCTCCGAAGTTCCGTGCGATGTTGCATAGATAATTGTTGTTCTCATCTTTTGATATTAAATGTTTTTGCAAAGAAACAGAGAGACTCTCAGAGAGAGGTCCCACTTTGCCTTTAACAGGTATCACTTTACCTTTAGATAGTACTCACTGGGTGTTACACCGGTAGTTTTTTTGAATACGCGGTTAAAGGCGGCCTTAGAGTTGAACCCGCAGTCGTAGGCCAAAGATATGATTGTGTAGTTTCTTTTAGATAGATCTTTGCACATATGCTTGAACTCTTCAACTCTGTAATGGGCAATAAAGTCAAAGAAGTTCATATTAAGCCGTGTGTTTATTACCCGGGAGAGGTATTCAGATGAGACCTTCATTTGAGAGCTCAGAACACCAAGAGTAATCTCAGGGTTAAGATATGGTTTGCTATCCTTCATATAAGAGAGCAGCCGGTTTATAAACTCCTCCTCCTGCTTAGCAATCGGCTCCCTGTTTTCGGTAACCTCTAGAGGTTTATTAATGATATAATCCCTGTTTGTACCGGAGAAAAGATCTCCCTGTCTTAGTCCGAAAAATCCCAAAATAATCACAAAAACAGATGCAATTGCGTATCCTATAGTTTGTAATGAGTTGTATGAAAAGATATCGACGAATGAGTCAAATAGATAGAGCAAACTAATTACGGAGTAGCAAATCAGTGCCCATATCAGTAAAAACTTAAGCCATCTGAGATCAATTTTCTCTGTTTGGGAAAAATAGCTTTTTATTCTTTTTCTGTGAGCGGAAATAAGTGATAACCCCCATCCGATGTAACCAATGTTAGAGAGTGCTATCATCGAAGCGATAATGAGAAAGAGCGGCTTTTCGTGAAATGATTCAGATCTGTCGGACGCTATTTTAACAGTGTCATCTGCAGAGTAGCTATTTACAAAGAGTAATATGAAAGCAAAGAGAAAAGGGGTCAGAAGCAGAAGATGAACTCTTTTGTATCTGAAATTCGGGGTTATGAGCCTTTTAACATAGAGCCACAATGTGGGGCCAAGAAGAAGAATAAATGGTACAGAGCTATTTATTAAAAAGGGGTAATTATAGCCGGATTCACGGTTCAGGATCTCGAGATAGGCAAGTGCAAGACTCAGAGCAGATATCAGAAGATAGACAGAAAGCAGATTATCTGCATCGTTTCTACCCTTCTTAGTGAGTAAAAGAGCAGATAGCATCAGCGACATAAATATCCCATAAATAAGGGTTGTTTCCATCTTCTGTCTATAAGTCGACAAAGTTAATCAAAGTGTGAAATCTTGGTTAATATTTCAGATAGCACCTTTTTGTTTTATATTTGTAGCAAATTTCGAAAAATCAATAATTAATTGTAGCCATAATGGAGTATTTTCATATAAGTTCACACAACAATACTATAGATGAGGTAAGGTTACTGCTTGACCCAAATTGTAAAATTGTTTTGTCTCAGCAGGCCAGGGAGAGAATTTTTAAAAGCAGAGATTATCTGGACAAACAGATGCTTAAAGCTAAGGAGCCTATTTATGGGATAAATACAGGGTTTGGCTCGCTTTGCAATGTTAAGGTAGATAGTGACCAGCTTTCTCAACTACAGGTAAACCTTGTGATGTCTCACGCTTGCGGGTTAGGGGAGGAGGTTCCCGAGGATATTGTGAAGCTTATGATGGCACTCAAGATAAAATCCCTCTCATACGGCTATTCCGGAGTGAGAACTGAGACCGTAGAGAGGTTGGCAGATATGTTTAACAACAGGGTCTATCCTGTGGTTTACAAACAAGGATCTCTTGGTGCATCAGGCGATTTGGCTCCTCTTGCAAATATGTCACTACCTTTAATTGGTCTTGGAGAGGTAAATTATCAGGGGAGAAGATATCCATCTGCAGAGATTAACAGTGTGTTCAAATGGGAGCCGCTAAAGCTGGAGTCAAAAGAGGGTCTGGCTCTTTTAAATGGCACCCAGTTTATGCTTGCATACAGTATTTGGTGTATAATTAAAGCAAGAAAACTATCTCAACTTTCGGACATAATTGCCGCTCTCTCTTTGGATGCGTATGACGGAAGGGTTGAACCATTCACAGAGGCGGTCCATCTGGTTCGCCCGCACAAGGGACAACTTGAAACAGCTGCAAAGATGAGAGAACTCCTTAAGGGTAGTGAGCTTATTTCCAGAGATAAATTGCACGTTCAGGATCCATACTCATTCCGTTGCGTTCCTCAGGTTCACGGAGCTTCAAAGGATGCAATAAATTACGCCCTAAATGCCTTTGTGACGGAACTAAACAGCGCAACAGACAATCCGACTATTCTGCCGGAAGAAGATAAAATTATATCTGCAGGTAATTTTCACGGACAGCCTCTTGCTCTTCCTCTTGACTTTCTGTCAATTGCATTGGCAGAGCTTGGCAGTATATCGGAGAGACGCACCTATCAACTGATATCCGGTAAGAGAGGGTTACCCTCATTTTTGGTTGCACATCCGGGCCTCAATTCCGGATTTATGATTCCTCAGTATGCACAGGCATCTGTAGTGAGCCAAAATAAACAGCTGGCAACACCGGCCTGCGTAGATACTATTGACTCATCTCAGGGTCAGGAAGATCACGTAAGTATGGGAGCAAATGCCGCAACCAAATGCTATCAGGTGGTTGAGAACCTGGAGAAGATTCTTGCAATTGAGCTTATGAATGCAGCACAGGCACTTGAATTTCGCAGGCCTTTAAAGAGCTCTCCAGTTATTGAAGAGTTTGTCTCAAAATATAGAGGAGTTGTCCCGTTTGTAAAGGAGGATGAAGTTATGTATATTCACATTAACAACTCCATTGCTTTTTTAAGAGATGTAGAGATTTAGCGGATTTATGAAGATTATTATAATAAATATCAAAGAGATTGTTCAAACAGAGCAGGTAGAGAGGGTTTCGGTCCGTTCCGGTGCCTCAATGTCCTCTATGAATAACATTCGGGATGGTTATATAATAATTAACGGAGAGCTTATAGAGGAGTTCGGGGAGATGTTGCACCTTACAGAGGAGCAGACTACCGGGGCAAACATTATAGACGCTGCCGGCAGAATGGTCCTTCCGGCATTTTGTGACTCTCATACACATCTGGTTTACGCCGGCAGCCGCGAGATGGAGTATATAGATAAGATTCGCGGATTGTCCTATCAGGAGATTGCAGCCAGAGGGGGAGGGATTCTCAACTCCGCACAACTGCTTCACGCAACAAGTGAAAAGGATCTTTTAAATCAAACAATGGCGAGAGCCTGGGAGATTATTCGTTTCGGAACAGGAGCAGTGGAGATAAAGAGCGGATATGGCCTCACGGTTGAGGATGAGGTGAAGATGCTGCGAGTTGCACGAGAGATTGGATTCTGCACCCCGCTCACGGTTAAAACAACATTTTTGGGAGCTCACGCAGTCCCTCTCAGGTATAGAGACAGGAGAGAAGCATATGTAGATGAGATTATTACAGAGATGATTCCTGCCGTAGCCTCAGAAAATCTTGCAGATTTTATAGATGTCTTTACAGAGGATGGCTTCTTCTCTGTTGCAGATACCGAAAGGATATTTGAAGCCGGAGTAAAATATGGTTTAAGACCAAAAGTGCACGCAAATCAGATGAGCTTTTCGGGAGGTGTGCAGGTTGGAGTGAAATATAACGCAATCTCTGTAGATCATCTTGAGTTCACAGGCGAGCACGAGTTTGAAGCTCTTAAAGATACCGGCACAATTGCAACAGTTCTGCCCGGATCTACATTCTTTCTGGAGATGGAGTATGCTCCGGTTAGAGATATGATTAACTTTGGACTTCCGGTAGCAATCGCGACAAACTACAATCCGGGCTCATCACCCTCCGGAGATATGAAGTTTATGATGGCACTTGCCGCATTAAAGATGAAGATGACACCTTATGAGGTAATTAACGCCTCAACAATAAACGGAGCTTATGCAATGGGCATAAGCAATACACACGGTACTATTGCAGTAGGAAAAGTGGCCAACCTAATCGTTACAAACCCCATTCCGTCAATTGAATATATCCCTTATGCAATATCCACTCCTCTGGTAGAGAGGATGTTCCTAAAAGGGAAAGAGATAGATGTTCGTTAAATAAGGTAAAATAATTTAAAGCTATGTTCAGATTCACTACACCATTGGGAGATATAGCAATTACATTGCTGGGACACGCCTCGCTGATTATTCAGTGGAATGAAAAATATATATTTGTCGACCCATATAGTAATGTAGCCGACTATTCAAAACAACCTAAGGCAGATCTTATCCTCCTGACTCACCATCACTATGACCATTTGGACGAGGATGCTCTAAAAGAAATCGTTACAGACAAGAGTGTCTTTGTAACCAGCCAGGGGTGTAAGGAGAGCTTACCTCAGGCCAATGTACTAACCCCGGGAGAGAGCTTCACTTATAATGAGTTAAAGATAGAGGCAGTATATGCCTATAATATTATAAATATGAGAGAGGATGGCTCTCCGTATCATCCCAGAGGAGAGGGTAACGGATATATCCTCAACTTTGGAGAGTACAGAGTCTATATTGCAGGCGACTCGGAGATAACTCCCGAGATGAGAGAGATTAAAAATATTGATATTGCCTTTCTTCCAAAGAACCTCCCCTACACAATGAGTGACCAGATGTTCATTGAGGCAGCCTGGGCGTTAAAACCAAAGAATCTCTTTGCATATCACTTCTTTAACCTTGAACTTGAATATTTAAAGAGCAAGATGCCACAGGGAGTTGTGCTGCGAAATAGTTAGGGTAGTCAACTAATATTTTAAAATAACAGAAGTAACCGTAGTTAAGTTATGATCAAAAAAATTATTGAGTGCGTTCCAAATTTTAGCGAAGGACGCAATATGCAGGTTATAAAAGAGATAACCGATCAGATTGAGAAAGTGGAGGGGGTTAATCTTTTGAATGTAGATCCCGGTGCTGCAACCAACAGGACAGTGGTGACATTTGTGGGAGAGCCAAAGCAGGTTGTTGAGGCAGCTTTTCTGGCGATAAAGAGGGCAGCAGAGGTTATAGATATGAAGCACCATACTGGAGAGCACCCACGAATGGGGGCAACAGATGTTTGTCCGTTAATTCCAATATCGGGTGTTACAATGGAGGAGTGTGCAGATTATGCAAGAGCACTGGCAAAAAGAGTGGGGGAGGAGTTATCTATTCCGGTTTACTGTTATGAGAATGCTGCTTTTGAGCCTAAAAGAAAGAACCTGGCAAATTGTCGCTCCGGTGAATACGAAGGGTTGCCAAAGAAGTTTACCGACCCAGGGTGGAGGCCGGATTTTGGCCCGGCAAGCTTTACAGAGAGCGTGGCCCACACAGGTGCCACAGCAATAGGGGCGCGTGATTTTTTAATAGCAATTAACTTCAACCTCAATACTACATCTACCCGCAGAGCCAATGCCATTGCATACGATGTTAGGGAGAAGGGGCGCAAGAAAAGAGAGGGGAATCCGTTTACGGGAAAAGTTGTAAAGGATGAGAAGGGAGATGAAGTTTGGTTGCCGGGTACTTTAAAAGGGTGTAAAGCAATAGGATGGTTTATTGAGGAGTATGGTATTGCACAGGTTTCAATGAATGTGACAGATCTCTCTGCTACTCCTGTGCACATTGCTTTTGACGAGGTGGTTGCCAAAGCATCTGCCAGAGGAATAAGGGTTACCGGAAGCGAGATTGTGGGGCTTATACCTAAAAGGGTTCTTATAGATGCGGGTAAATTCTATCTGGCAAAGCAGAGCAGATCTGCAGGAGTGTCAGAAGAGGAGATAATTAAGATTGCCGTTAAATCTATGGGACTTGACGATCTTAAACCATTTGATCCTCAGGAGAAGGTTATTGAATACCTGATAGAAAACAGAGCAGAGAAGAGACTTATAGATTTAACCTGCAGAGGATTTGCGATGGAGACTGCGCGTGAATCACCTGCCCCGGGAGGTGGTTCGGTATCTGCCCTGATGGGTTCTCTGGGTGCCGCGCTTGGTACAATGGTTGCCAACCTCTCTTCTCACAAAGCGGGCTGGGATGAGAGATGGGAATACTTCTCAGAGTGGGCAGAAAAGGGGCAGCAGATTATCTCGGAGATGCTTATTCTAGTTGATGAAGATACCAATGCATTCAAAAAAATTATGGAGGCGTTTGGGCTTCCCAAGGGAAGCGATACCGAAAAGGAGGCCAGAAGCAGAGCTATTCAGGAGGCCACTCTTTACGCTACAGCAATTCCTTTTAAAACAATGGAGGTTGCATACAGAGCATTTGACCTGGTTGAGGCTATGGTTAAAGAGGGAAACCCAAACTCTGTTTCAGATGCGGGGGTGGGAGCACTCGCGCTGAGGTCGGCCATTTTTGGAGCATATATGAATGTAAGGATTAACTCAAAAGATCTTAAAGATAGAGTTGTTGCAGATGCAATGGTAGAGGAGGCACAACTAATTTTTGACAAAGCTATGTTGCGCGAAAAGCAGATTACTGATGCAGTTTTAAAAACACTTGAATAGTTGCAGATTGCTTTTATATACTGTCGCTACTTATGCAGTGGGAAGCTCACCGGCAGCAACGCAGTTTTTTCAAACGCTTTTTTCTTTGTGTTTTTCGGGGCTTCCGGAACGCCTCCCTACGGTCGTTGAACGGTCCTCAGCCTTTTTCCGAAAAACCCTTCAGAAAACAAGCTAAAAAACAGATGTTGCTGCCGGTGAGCTTCCCACTGCACAAATCTGTTGCGACAGTATCGTGAGCAGCTGCTATTGACTGCATAAAAAAAAGAGGATGACCAAAAAGTCATCCTCTTTTTTAGTGTTACAGAGAGATTACTCAGCCGCAGAGGTTAACCTCTTGTATGAGTTATATCTCCATTTTGCGAACTCCTCTGTTAGTTTGAAGAGCTCTTCGGCCTCGTTAGGGAATGTTTTAACAAGTGAAGTGTACCTCACCTCTCCCTTTAGGAACTCCTGGAACTTAGTCCAGTCAGGCTCTTTGCTATCCAGAGTGAATGGATTCTTACCCTCTGCCTCAAGTACGGGGTTGTAACGGTAGAGTTGCCAGTAACCACATTCAACTGCCAGTTTCTCCTCTCTCTGGGTTGCTCCCATACCGTTCTTAAGCCCGTGGCTGATACAAGGTGCATAAGCGATAATCAAAGATGGGCCGTCATACTCCTCGGCCTCTTTGAGCACTTTGAAGAGTTGGTTCTGGTTTGCTCCCATTGCCACCTGTGCAACATAAACATAACCATAGCTCATTGCCATCATACCAAGATCTTTCTTGCGGATCTTCTTACCGGATGTTGCAAATTTCGCAACG
>Ga0209417_1001873_pt1 | contig 36238 bp, 34 predicted proteins | sample RifGroF2_FD_184002 | JGI IMG/M metagenome (GOLD analysis project Ga0209417, IMG submission 184002) | Groundwater microbial communities from Rifle, Colorado, USA - Groundwater F2 (SPAdes) (version 2) | ecosystem: Environmental > Aquatic > Deep subsurface > Groundwater | place: Rifle, Colorado... | reverse complement strand
AAAAAACAAAAAATTGTAAAAACCATGATTTTACATTGTTAATCAATGAGTTATCTATTTCAGCAACTTATTGCGAGGGGTGTGCTGTTTTTCTTTAGCCGTAGGCTGAAGACGATGGGAACAAAAACGGTTACTCACCTATTCTTTCCGATTAAGAAATCTTAAAAATTATTTTATATGACAAGCCAATTTCAAATTCGGCGTTTGAGATTAAAATTTTCGTTTTCCTCATTCAGATCCCTCAAAATAAACGTCAGAGACCTTTAATCTTAACATCGCCCCCATCACCGGATAATTATATATTTGCATCCCCTCATTTCGTTTGATCATGATGAAAGCATAATTGATAAGGTACTTGATGTGTTTGGCAATAATCTTTAATTTCCATTTCGACTTGATCCCAATAAGGGTTGCTGGCTGAATAAATATTCATGTATTTTTTAACTAAAGCTTTGTCCATGCGCCCTAAGGTGTAAAAAATAGAATTTCGCAAAGAGGGATACAAATTTAAATTCTCAAACCAAAATTCATCAACAAACATTCGGCTGCATTCGATTAAATATCTCCAATCCGTAATTTCAGGCAGTATTGGCGAGATAAATAAAATGACTTTAATTCCTTGTTGATGTAATCGCTGGGCGGCTTGAAGACGCTCAGCGATTGATGCTGTCCGCGCTTCAAATAGCTGTCGTGTATGATCTTCATGAAACCCTGTTGAGAGGAGGATCGTGATCGAATGAAAGCGTTTGAACAAATCAATATCGCGCACGATTAAAGGCGATTTGGTGATTAAGTAAAAATCGGCATTTAACGGACATAAATGTAGCAAAATTTTTCGGGTTAGCTCATAGCGCTTTTCGATCGGTTGATAAGGATCTGTGACAGATCCTATGGTGATCGATTGACCTTCATATTTACATAACTTCTTAGGCATCACATCCAGTGCATTTATTTTCACATCGACGAAATCACCCTATGCTTCTGGATGGTTTGAAAAGCGCCTCATGAATTTCGCATAACAATATCGACAGGCATGGGAACAACCGACATAGGGATTAATCACATAATCTGATTGCGGCAATTTGGATGGTGTAATAATTGATTTTGCTTGAATTTCTGAAAATCGAATAGGCATCGCATAATTCTCCAGCGACTAAGGCATTGAGAAATAACAACCTGTACAATTTACATTCTTGGTTTTATTTTGTAATTCCACTCCCCATGAAATTGATTCGCAACAATGTTGAGCATATTAAAAATATTATCAGCCACTTTAATCCCTTTTTTATAAATCGCTTTGTCTATCTCAGATTTTACCACCAATCCCTTCGATGTGGTTGTCGCTCCAATTAAATTTACAACTGTTGCGCTGTCAGTTAAAGGCTTTCCTCTCCAGTTTTTTGTAATGAAACTAAATAATTTATGCTCAATTTTATTCCATTTACTCGTACCAGGTGGGAAGTGGCACACGTGGATAACTATACCTAATTTGTCCGCTAGTTTTTGTAACTCTAATTTCCACAATCGGACACGGTAGCCATTACTGCCACCGCAATCTGCCGTAATTAAAATCTCTGTAGCATTCGGATACAATGGCTTCCCCATTTTCTGCCACCATTTTTTTATAGTAGCAACTGCAAACTGAGACGTATCGCTGCTCACATTGACACTGACCCATCCACAGTTTTTTGTTAAATCATAAACACCATAAGGCGCAGCTTTTTCAACATTCTTTCCGGGGAACTCATGACATTTAACTTCAATCGGTGTTTTTTTTGGCCTGAATTCTTTCCCCGCATTCTTGAAATCGCCTAACAATTCCTTCTTTTTTGTGTCGACAGAAATAATCGGCTGACCTTTTTGTTGGAAACATTTAACTTGCTTGTAAATAAATTCAAATTGTTCATCTCTATCTGGATGTTGAGACCCTTCTCGCGTTTTACGATTACTCTGCAAGCTGTATCCAAGCTCATCTAATAAATCACATACTGTTCTTTGCGTAACAACATATTTCTTTTTAGATAATTCATCTGCTAACTTTCTAGTGCTTTTACACGTCCATCGCAAAGGAGACTCTGGATCTCCTCGTGTTAATGGCTCGATTAATGATTCAACTTCATGCAGAAGGTTTGGAAATTTTTCCGTAATTCTCTTTCGTCCACCACCTTCTTTTCTTATTCTATTACCACCAGATGGGGATTCAAGATCGCTGAGTCCAAGATGAATTGTTACACGAGATAAACCTGTAGCATTTGATACTGCTGAAATGCCACCCCATCCAAAATCACGTGCTTGGCAGGCCGCCCATAATCGCTTCGCCTTTTCATTTAAGTGCGGCGACAATATTGCGTATGTGTTTTTAATCTTCTTGATATCATCCATTTCATTCATGGATGAATCTTGACATATAATGCTCTAATTGTACAGGTTATTATTTCTCAATGCCTAAGTACTTACATCCGCATCATTTTGTATCCGCCTTCCATGATCCCTCTAAAACCATCACAATCGCCCCATCTTCTTTTAAATCGATTGTCTTAACCGCTACTATTCCTTGCCTTGTTCTAGATTTTAATTCCCGTTTTCGCAGAATCTCACTTTCAGCGTACAAAATATCCTCGATAAAACAGGGTAACCCAGTCTTATAATATCCCAACCCAGATTGGCTTTATTTTACTATGTCTAGCAGTTCTTTGATATCCCAATCTTTCTTGCTGAAAGTTTCATCATCAGCATCAAGCAATAGCCAACCAAAACATTCTGCAACTTTTTGAGGCGAAAGCAATTTCCCCTCCTCTTTAAAGAACCTAAAAAAATCAACCTGAGGGAAATCATTCACATCAAGAGATCGAATTAATTCTTGCATGGGCGTATCTACAATTCCAGGAAAAGCGCTGCCTATTTGTATTTGATGTTTCTTTAAACTATTTTTGAGCACATTATACAGCATGGTTAATGCGGCTTTTGAAACACAATAAGAATCTAATCCAGGAATAGCGGAATACGCAGCACCTGAAGACACACAAAAAACACGCCCGCCTGGTAGCATATTTTTGAGCAGGCACTGTGTTAAAAATAAAGGCGCTTCTAGGTTGATCGCAAGCTGCTGTTCAAATTGCGCTGCGTCGACATTTAGAATATCTCCTGTTGGCGACAATACTGCGGCATTATGAATTAGCAATTTGATTTTTTGATCGTCAATTTTCGTGTTAATTTTCTGTCGATCCATTTCTTTAGACACATCTGCTGTTAAATAGCGTATTTTTTCCGGCAAGAATTTTGCTGTATTTTGCAAGGGATCTAATGTTCTACCAACAACTAATACATCGAACTTTCTCTTTGCAAGCCATACTGCCAATGCTTGCCCAATACCGGTCCCGCCACCGGTAATAATCGCTATTTCGGACATCGAAAACCTCCTTCATAAAAATATAAAACTATCATTCTTTATAGAAAAATAGCGGAATCAAATATCTCACGCTTAGTACAGATGTTTATCAATCCTTGGTTAAACACTCTCTAGATCAATGAAAACATCCTGATCCTATTTTAGGCGGAGTACTCGATAAGATTACGCGTTGTGGTAAGTGATCAACGGTAGGAAGAAAAAATGTCGAGACGGGAGATCGAACATAAGTGCCACAAGACGGGCGGCATTGTTTTGCTATAAATGTTGAAGTAATCTTGTAAAATTCATCCGGGACTTCTACATGCGGCAAATGCCCAACTGGCGCAGGAAATACGTGAAATTCTGCTCCCGGAATCATTCTCGCTATTACTTGTACCGCCGATACTGGTAATATTTTATCTGCATCAGAAGCAATAACCAAACAAGGGCATTCTATTCTTTCCAACCATGCACTCGCATCAAATGTTTGAAATACATTTATTTGATTACAAAACCCCACCTCAGTAATCAAATTTCTACCAAACTCGATTTGCGCAGCAATCACACCTGGCGCACTTAAATATTTTGATGAAAAAATCCAACCAAGATTGACTTGCGTATAAACTTGTTTCACCATTTCAGCATATTTCTTGTCCGTTGCTAGCCGAATTAATTCATGCTGCCCTTCAAGTAACTGTAAATATCCGGTAAGAAATCCCTCTACTTTCATAATGGAATTCGCAAGTACCGCTGATTTTACTAATTGAGGATACTTATGCGCTAACATCATAACAATTTGCCCACCCATCGAACTTCCAATAAAATGAGCTCGTCCTACACGTAAAGCATCGCATAATGCTTTCGTATCATCGGCCAGCATTTCCGCAGTATAAGGAGATGTTGGGCAATCGGATCGCCCTACACCACGGTTATCGAAAATAATAGTTCGATACTGTTTAGAATATCGGCGAGCCATATCCTTCCACGCAACATGATCCGCAGTAAACCCTGCAATAAAAATAACTGTTTCTGTGCCTGCTCCATTTTCTTCGTAATAAATATTCACGCCGTTCACTTGGGCTATTGGCATTTTTATACTCCTCTATTTTTTTTTGAAACCAAGTAAAAGGTTTGTGTATCAACCCATGATAAATCTCCATGGTGATTATCCATAAAAATCTCCATTGTTAATAATTTAGCATCGCCCGAAAAACAAAGCGTAATTAATTTAAATTGTTCTCCAACATTAAAATATTCATCAACAAATTTAAATTTATCATTCCCTAAGTAGTCTAAAACAATCTTTATCTTTTTTGGCGCTAACGTTAACGAGGCCACATGAGAATTACTATCAAACATTAAATGACCATACATGGCATTTCTATAATGTAAATTGCACTGTTGGAATTTTTTAGGCAATGGAAATGGTTGCATCGCATCTAATTTAGCTTGCAAAGACTGCCTGAAATGGTCATGCTGTTTTTTGATGATGGGTATTAAATTTGAATGACGTCTAGTCGTTAATAACTCATAGAAATTGATAAGTAATAAGCCGATTGGATTCCATAAATCATTTTTGTTTGCCAAAAGGATCAACCCTGATTTAAGTTGCGGACAAAAAGACAGACTGGTGGTATACCCCAACGCAGTTCCCATATGTTCAAAAATCTTATATTGCTTAAAACTCACTTGCTGCCATCCCATTAAATAAGAAGTAGCATTTAGGTAATGATATAATTGGTTGATGTTTGCCGGCTGAATAAGCGGTATTTGAGGCTGAAATAACTGTTGATAATAAGAAAATTTTTTCTCGCAGCAAGTCGTAATCTTTAAGTTAAATAATAACCACTTCGCTAGATCATGCACATTAGAGATAATATTCCCTCCCATCTCAAACACATCTTCCGCAGGGCTTTGCTGGATGGGAATTGTTTGATGCTGATATTCAATGTGAGGGATTGCCAGCAATGGCCGATAAGCATTTGATAGCGCTGTATGCGTATTATCCATCTTTAGTGGAGAGAAAAAATTCTCTTGAAAATATTGATGACAACTAACATGGGTTACTGTTTCTATTAATTTTCCAGCTACTGTATAAAGGGCATTGTTATATTGAAATGATTTATTAAACGGTGCAATAGGCTTTAAATATCGTAAACTTCTAACAATAGATTCTGTCGAATAATCTAGGCACGCCAATAAACAAGAAGTAAATTTTCCAATACCTGTACTATGTGTCACTAAATTTCTTATTTTAACCTGCTTCGTTAGCATATCCGCATGCATTCTAAAATCAGGTAAGTAATCAACCACCTTATCGTTTAATGATAATTTCCCTTGTTTCTCTAATTCTACCAAAGCCGTACAAACAAACGCTTTACTATTCGACCCAATCCTAAATAATTTTTCTGTACTCGGCGTGCGTGAAAAAAAATTATCTGCAACACAAGATTGCACATCGATCACTTGTTGATCATGAACAAGCGCATAAGTTATATTGGGAATAGCCCAACGTCGACACACTTCTGTAACAATACAATGAAACACCTTCGCGATAGAGTGATGAGACATAGAAAATACCCTAAAAATAATAGTTATCAGGCTTTCGAAGAAGCATAAGATATCTTTATAAACACATAGCTTATTAAGCAACCGACCGCCTCAATAAAAAATGCTACGCCTAATGCAATGGCGCTATGAATAGAAATGCGTGCAACAATACCGCCGACTAATGACACACCTACCAATCCAGCAGAACTAATGATAGCGCTGGCTGAACCCAATTTTTCTGGAAAAAACTCTAATCCTTTAGCGAAGCAATTAGGGAAAATAAAACCAACACCAAATATGGAAAGGCAGGTAAATAGCATAATACTCAGCGGAGTAAACCATCCTGCCAAACCGGAAAAAAGCAATGAGATGGCGCTTCCTAACATAATCATAATTCCGATCAAAATAGCTGTATTTACAGTAAAAAAATTCAATATATGATTATTACTTAAAGTGCCTGCCAAATAAGCCATCCCAGTTAGAAAAAGCATGATGCCAGAATACATCACAGAAAGATGGAATATATTTTGCAATAAAAATGGGCCAACAACATTAAAAGTAATCCCTAAGCTATAACCAAATAACAAACAAATGACATAGCACATAAATCTAATGTTGCTAACAATGGAAAAATAATTTCTTATGACTTTATAAAGATTTAAGGCCGAAGCATCTTTTTGTTTATTAGTTTCAGGAATAAAAAATAGGGTCGTTAAAAATACGATACCTCCCCCACTTGCCATGAAAATAAAGTTAGCGCGCCATCCACTTACCGTTTGCAAATATCCTCCTAATAGCGGTGCCAACAACACAGATAAAGAAAAAATAGTCGAAGACCATGTCGTCATTTTAGCTAAAGGTTTTCCTGTAAAACTATCGCCCAATATCGCACTTGCAACGACTAATCCACATCCCATTCCAAATCCCTGAATAACCCTAAAAATAATTAACTGTTCTATAGAGGATGCCATGACACAAGCAATGCTTCCTATAAAAAAAATAACGATCCCTGCCAACAAGACTGGCTTACGACCCCAACGATCAGAACACGGCCCATAAATAAGCTGAGCAATTCCTAATGACAAAAGATAAAATGTTAATGTCAATAAAGAGTAATAACTGGTTGTATTAAAATATGACACCATCGATGGCAATGAAGGCAAATACAAATCAATTGCTATTTGAGGAATAGGAAATATCAGTAACACAGCAATAATAAATAAAAGGCTCTTTTTTGGCTGATGCATTTCACTACTTATCATAAAAATTTCTCTCCTATCTGCTACTCTATCGATTTTCTAAAAAATGAGGCAAAACAATCATTCCACCCCATGAATATCCTACGCCAAACCCCACGAGCATCACTGACGCCCGTGGCTTTATTTTTCCTAAATCCCAGGCTCGCTTCAAAGCGATCGGAATACTCGAAGACACAGTATTCCCCGTATCCTGAAGATCAAGGTAAAATTTTTCTTTTGGAATCTGCATACGATCTCGCAAATAGCTCAGTATGTATGCATTGGCTTGATGAAAAACGAACAAATCAATATCCGCCATCTTCTTTTTATTGTGTTGCAATATTCGATCCACTAATGCGGGAATCGTTTCGATAGTAAATGTAAAGATTTCCGGACCATTCATATACAAATAAGAAGAATGTTCTCCTGCAGAATAAGACTGAATCCCCTTCCGCATCCCGCTTTGCTTAACAATCAAATTTTCCGCCCCTTTTCCATCAGTACCAAAAAAAGGTTGATGAATATAACTCATTTGTCCCGCATCGGGAATTGCAGAAATCAAAGTGGCCGTTCCTGCATCGCCAAAAATACTTCGAGTTCCAATATCCTGAGGATCGATCAATTTTGTATAAGTATCTCCCGTCAATAATAATACGTTTTTCGCCTGTTGACTCTCGATTAATCCTTTTGCTAATCCGATCCCATAAACATATCCAGAGCATCCTAAATTAAAGTCGAGGGCGCCGCATGAACGAGGAAGATGTAATTTTTCATGTAAAATACAAGCGGACGTCGGCAATAAATAATCAGGAGATTGTGTACAAAATAATAAAAAATCGATATTTTCTACAATTTCTCGATGTTTATTCAATAATTGTTTTGCTGCCATCAACGCCAGATCAGAAGCACACTCTTCCTGTCCTGCAACATGCCGTTGATCAATTCCTGTTTTATCACTAATTTTTTCTGCCGACCAATCAACAAAATTTTCGGCAAGTTTTTCATTACTTAAAATCTGTACTGGTAAATAGTAATCAATATCACAAATAGCCGCTTTCATCTCTTTTCTTCCTTTTAATACCCACAATCATCAATAGGGTGATTAAGCTTTCGCATTTACTTTTTCTTGAATCTTAATATACAAATCATTGACCGTACTTAATTGTAGAATTTCTCGGGTTGGGATCGTTATGTGAAATTCTTTATCACACATAGCTATCAACCCAAGTAACGCCAGGGAATCAAAGAAACCTGATTGTTGCAAAAACTCTGTCCCATCTAACCCATGCATGGAAACACCACATACTGCTGATAGTTTTTTTAAAAAAAGTTCTTTTTTCATTTATTACCTCCAAAAAAGTTATTAAAGAATTTAATTACCATGAATAATCTCATTGATACGCGCTAATATTTTTTTATGATCCAAACAATCTCCAACCAAATAATCTTGGTTAATGTGTAATGTTTTCATCCCAAATGCAACGGCCGGAACAATGTCATTACCTTCGGAATCCCCAATAAATAAAATTTCTTCTGCACGTAATTCTAAATCTTTGGTGATACTGCGGAAAAAATGCTGATGTGGCTTGCAAAATGGCGCGCGATTTCCGTAATAATATTTAGAGAAATATTGTTTTAATCGATGCCGATCAAGCTTTCGCGTTTGACATCCTATAAACCCGTTGCTCCCAATTCCTAATGGGATTCCCATAGTAGAAAGCTCTTCCAATAGTGCTACCGCCCCTTTGAAGGGAATGCTATGATCAATGTACCGATCCGTATAAGCCTTCTGGATAATCTCTACTTTCTCATCTACTGCATACAACTGGGTTAAATATTTAAATCGGTTATCAATAATAAATGCTGCATCATATTCCCCTTTTTCTAAATCGATCCATAAGGCAGTATTGATCCGAGTAAAATCATCATGTAATTGTTGAAAACTCCTCACATTCTCTTTTAAAAAAGCGGCGTATATCCACTCAAGCCCTTTTTTCTCTCCACGCAGGTGATTAACAATAGTTTGATCTAAATCAAATATAATATATTTTATTTTCGTCATTCGCATACTCATTTAGTCCTCGTTAATTGTTCTTTTTGCTTTTGAAATCCCTCTAAGGGCATAGGCAATAACCAATCTAGTATTGCCGTTTGCACATGCCCCTTATTGATATCTAAAAGATAAATTGGCACGTTCGGTCGCGCAAATTCCCTCATCACCTGCCGACAAGCGCCACAAGGAAAACAGAGTTGATCTCCAGATCCAACCAACGCCATTGATCGAATCGTTCTTTTTCCTGCGGCAATCATGGCAGCAATGGCATTTCTTTCTGCGCACATCGTAGATCCAAAAGCCAAATTCTCTACATTACAGCCGCCAAACAAACAGCCATCCTCTGTTTCCACACAAGCACCAACCCGATACCCTGAGTAAGGGGCATATGCGTGTTGGACCATTTCATAAGCCAACTCAATCATAGGCGGCTGGGGCTTCGATATGATCATGCGCGCTTTTCCTTCTTTTCTTCTATTAAGCCACTCAGTTGAACGGTTTTTCGCAATAGAGTTTGAATAGCTTTTTCACATGCGCTCACCGTCAACCCATATTCGTCACAAACCTCATTATAATGATGACAACTAACAAAAATATCTGCTGCAGCAATCAATTTTGTTTTACACGTAATAGACGTTTCTTTTAAAAAGGATAAAATTTCTTCGCCAAGTCCGCCTTTCCTAAAACCCTCTTCAATAATTAACAACCGTCCGGTTTTCTTAATGCTCTTTTTTAATAATTCATAATCAAACGGTTTTAAAAATCTCGGGTTAACAATTTCCACTTCGTCATAACGACCAGCTAAATAAAAAGCAATATGAAACATTCCCCCAATCACTAAAATGGTTATTCGATCCCCTTTTTTTAATAAAACGCCTTTCCCATAGGATAAAACCGTATTTTTCATCGAAATATTTTCTTTGGGAATTTGCAAAAATACTGGTTGATTAAATCGAAAAGCAAAATCTAACATTTGTTCAAACTCAATCAAATTCACTGGATATAATATTGTCGCGTGAGGAATAGGTCTCAATAACCCAACGGTATAGACCGCTTGATGCGTCGACCCATAATGGGTCACCCCCGTCAAATTTAAAATAACCGTTAAAGGCGATTTTTGATGACATAAATCATATAGCTGGCTATAACATCTCGTCAAAAAAACAGCCCCTATCAACATAATAACGCGTTTATTTAAACCAGCCAGCGTCGTTGATAAAGTCATACAGCATTGTTCGCTAATCCCCGTATCTAACACGTTCTTAGGATAAGCTTCTTGGATCCTATTGATCGTCGGCATCGCGGGAAAAGTAAAATAAACATCGTGATATTCTTCAATGTAGGAAATACCTTTGGTTTCTAATTTATTCATCGCCTCAATAAATAATCGTTTTACGGCATCTTGATTGGGCTCATACAGCCCTGTTTCTGGATCAAAAGGATAAAAAGACATGTGAAATTTCGTTGGGTTTTTTTCTGCCCAGCAATATCCTCTCCCTTTTACTGTTTGCACATGTAATACGAGAGGCCCTTTTTGATGCTTTAATTGTCTCAAAACTTTTATCAGCCCATCAATATCATGACCGTCGCAAATTCCCTTGTAATCAAGCCTCAAGCTTTTTGCGAATAATTCCACCGTTTTTCCATCGGAAAGCGCGCCTACATTTTTAGTAATAGACATACCATTTTGATTTAGGATGATTAATATATTCGCTTGTAGCTCACCAATGCAATTCAAGGCTTCATATGTCTCGCCACAACTTAATGCACCGTCTCCTATCACTGCAATTACCTTATTCTTCGGATAGGCAATGGCATATCCCAAAGCTGAAGCAGCCGCCAACCCAGCAAAACCTGGATAACAAAACATATCGTAATCATTTGTTTCAGGGAATTGTAATTGCCCCCCTTTTCGTTTTTCCTGTAACATTAAAAAGGGATACCTTTGATGCCCAACATCAAATAAAATTTTATTTTTATCCGCATCAAATATTTCATCCAAAGCGATACTTAGTTCAACTATACCCAGCCCAGAGGATAAATGAAAATCCGTATGAGTAGAGGCTCTGGTTAGCATAAGTTGTCTCATTTCGTTTGCTATTTCTATTAGATTATTGGTATTTGACATATACTCTCGTTATTGGTGATCAATATTAAAAAATATCGCATCTATTCATCCTACGGCAAAGCACTGTTCTTTACCTAAATAAAAATTCCTTCGAGGAACAGAAGAGCCCTCTTGGAAAATAGTTAATTTCTTTGCATCGATTTCATGCTCAATCAATTGAAGGATATACGCTTCTCCTTCTCGGGTTCGTATATCAACATGGTTGGTATTCAATAACAATTTGGGCGCATCATGAAAACAATTGAACCAAGATTTATATTTTTTATTTAACTTTATCAAATACTCTCGGGAAATGTTTTTTTCACAATCTCTATTTCTATGGCTAATCCTAGATATCGCCACATCGACATCACAATCGACATAAATCAGCAAGTCCGATTGACCATGTATCTTTAAAACATGATTAAACATTTTATCATACGTTGAAAACTCTTCGCGCGTCATCACCCCTTCTTCATATAGCATTTCTGCAAAAATTCTATCGCCAAAAATTGAACGGTCTGATAAAAGCCGCCTCCAACCTAATTGCATTTCTAATGACATGGCTAAGCGATTAATTAAAAAATTCACTTGGGAAAGAAAACTCCACCTCTGTTTTTCCGAATAAAATCTATTCAATATTAATAATGTATTATCATCTAAAAGCTCGCGAGACAGCGGAATATGCCATCGATCTTCTAATAATTCGCCTAACGTTGTTTTGCCTGCGCCAATAAGCCCTTCTATTAGTATCATCATTGTTCTCCTTTCATGTGAATTAACTAACCATCTGCACATCAGAAAAAATCCCAGCAGCTTTCGCGACCCAACGATAAAAAGTATCTTGAATTGCTGGGTCGATCAATCCATAGGATAAATCCATATATGCTTGTACCGGTCTCCCTTCTCCAGAAACCGGTAATAACGTCTCAATAGTAGGCAGCCTAGTAGAATAAAATTGACTCTCAAGCGAATTTTTTGCTTCATCGATATCCTTTTCATACAAGTGAATAGAATTCACAATATGCGTATAACAACCCAACTGAAGATCTGGATAAATCGATAACAATTGTTTATGCATTACTTGTTGTAACGTAGTAAAAAAAGGAACATCGTATTGAATACCAAATCGTAAATCATTAGATCGCATAATCACGGTAAAATGTAATGCGTTATTCCTGATGATAAACTGAGCCGCCAATGTACAAACAAAATCTTTATTGTTTTCATAAGAAAACCTTGGTTTATTAAACCGCATGATTGCCTGTCGAGTATTCTTATCCTTTTTCAACGCCGTCAGAGCCCATGCCCATTCTGTAAAACCATATTCATTGACTTCATTAAACAACAAATTCCCATAAGCGCTATTACAAGTTCCATTTTCACAGGCAATTGCTGACCAAAATTTTGAATATTTTTTTATAAACGCCAAATCATTTCTCCCAGAAAAATACCAAATTAACTCCCCAGCTAAATATTTCTCTGATGGCGCACGAACAGAATTGAAAAAAGTATTTTCTAAAGGATTCGTTAATTCTAATACGACATTATAAAGCTCCTGGGTTTTTTCCCCTCTCGGCGCAACTTTACTATCAGGATTTTTTATTACTTCTTGTAACATGTCTTTATATAAAGCAGCAAAATTATCACTTTTAAAATTTCGCATATTTACTCCAAAATTTTTAATACTCAGAAAAATATTTTCCCTTTTTAGGTCTTGATCCCCAAATTAATGCGCTGATCAATGTCAACCAATACATCTATTATCTTTTGATTGCCGCACTTACTTTTGGAGATACATAGGCTCGTCAAAAACCAATAACGTCGTTGTTGATAAAAAATTTCTCCAAACTCCATGATGGCGGCAATTTCTCTATAAACCACTTTGCTCATTAAAACCTTATCGATATGATAGAGGTGGTTGTTTTCCTGGCGTATGACAACTAACATAAAAGCTCACTGGTTTCCCTATAATAACGAAACTTGATAAATCTTTACGCTTAAAGATGAATAAATAATACATCTTATTTATAATAATACAAGTTTTTTATTGGCTTTATTAGCCTATATTTTAAATATCAATAATATTAATATATTTACAGCTAGTTATGCGCGATCATCGCATTAAGTGATCAACATTTTTATGCTGAAAGTTAAGAGAGCCTTAAAAACAATAATAAAATTTACACATTTTAATGACAGAAAACCAAAGTTTAGATATCATGTTTCATTATGATAGGAGTAAATTTAGCGGATTAAATAATTGGAATGGCGAAAAAATTTCCTCAATTGAGCAACATACTTAAAAAACTTCTCTTCCAAAAAGACATGAAGCCGACAGATTTAGCGAGGGAGCTGAACATTCCTCAGCCTACAATACATCGTATTGTCACCGGTAAATCTACGCGCCCTTACCACTCTTCCTTAAAACCTATTGCTGAGTATTTTTCCCTAAACGTTGATCAATTGCTGGGAGAAGCCCCTCTGCCTTCAGAGCTATCGGATATGAATACCCAAGAAAATCATGCGGTTTCGGTACAAAAAATAAAGCACATTCCCCTCATCCATTGGGAAAAGTTATTTACCAACGACTCTCAACAAGAGGGAGGCGAAAAAATTCCTTTCTTAGGAAACATTAGCGAAAAAGGCTTTGCTACAATCATGCCGGATTCTTCGATGGAACCTATTTTCCCACGCGATGGCATGTTGATATTTGACCCTGAAAAAACACCTAAAGACAGAAGCTATGTTCTGGTTCAATTACATGATTCAAAATCACCGGTTTTTAGGCAGTTATTGATTGATCTAGATCATCAATATTTAAAACCACTGAATCCGGATTTGAACACCTTTAAGATGCGGCTATTAGAAAAAAGTGATATCATTCTTGCTGTGTTAACTGAGGCAAGAAGAATGTACGAAGACTTGTAATATGAAAAAGATAATTCGTAAATTTAAAAAACACTTAGACGCCATCTCAAAAAGCTTATCTCCAAAAACCGCACTTGCATTTAATCCCATCTATCGAGTTGCCGAGATCGAAAAAGATAAAAACGGGGAGTATGAAATAACGATCCAATTAATAGGGAAATCCACTGTTTTTAAAATGAAGCCTGAGGAAATATTGGCGGATGATAAAATGACCGATCAATTCTCTCCACGAGATGTGCGCACCTTAACCTATTTGGGCTATCTAGATATCAATAGCCCCAAGTATCGCATACTCGCGAAAAAACTTTCCGAGAAAGACAATCGCATGCTTTTCGCGCTACATAAAAAAGGGGATAAATTACTACACGTAAAAACGGCCAGTGAAATATCACAAAACAAGGAAATCTTAAAACAAATTGATCAGCAAGATGCCCACATGATTGGTTATATGACCGCGAGCGAAATGATGCAGCAAGAAAGCCTAGAGAAAGAAGGTATTTTAAAAAAAATAAAAAATGAACCCGATTGACCTGAGGAGCGACACCGTAACAGCTCCAGGTAAAGCTATTTATAACGCGATTCAAAAAGCGACGACAAAGGACGCTTACCATCAAGAAGATATCAACACTAAAGAGCTAGCAAGCATATATAAAGTATCATTTATTTGAACGACTTGAAAAAACTTCGCTCAGAAAGTAAATAAACGCCACCATTGAAACTGCAACCCCTAGATCAGTAATGTAACCCCATCCCCAATGAGCAAATAAATACCCAGCCATTGCTGAACCTACAGCGCCCCCCATAAAGAAACTAGCAACATATAAAGAATTTAAACGTCCACGTATTTCCGGCTCAAGGGAAAACAAGGCTTTTTGGCCAAGCACTACATTACCAGCGACGCCTATGTCTAACAGCAAAGCAGAAATCACTAATGCAATGACGGAATGTTCCCCACTAATTTTAGCAATGATAAATGCTAAAATAACAATAATAATTGCTATAGCGGTACCCGGCCTTATCCATCCTCTATCAGCAATACGTCCTGCGATAGGTGCAGCAAAGCCTCCCGTTGCTCCCGCAAAAGCAAATAAGGCAATTTGGCCTTGAGAATAGTGGAAAATATGACTTGATAATAGCATGGCAACTGATGACCAAAACAAACAAAATATACCAAATAGCAAGGCATGATAGAGGGCGCGTCTGCGTAGGACTGGATACGACTTAAGAATAATCGGCATAGAACTTAAAAGCGTCCAATAAGACAATTGGTGTTTTGGTGTTCGTTTAGGCAATAAATAATAAAATAGACAGGCTAAGATAGCCATAAAAACAGCAGAAAATATAAAAATGGCTTTCCATGAGAAAATCTCTGTAAGGCCACTAGCTAATGGCCTTGCAAACATGATCCCAAATAGAACCCCGCTCATGATTTTTCCAATAGCCTGTCCATGCTTCTCCACTGGCAATATATATGATGCAAACGGTAACATAATGGGAGGTGCCACTAAAGAAACACCTAATAAAAAGCAGAAGAGTAAAAATATCATGCTTGTTTTAATGAAGACTAATCCAAAAAGAAACAAGCAGGATAGACACAATAATGTGACAATTAACCGTCGATTTTCTGCGAAATCGACAAGCGGCACAATAAACAGCAAGCCAACAACATAACCCCATTGAATAAACGTTACAATAAACCCAATTAATGATGGAGCCAAATTTATTGAATGCCCAATTGGAGAGAGCAATGTTTGCGCATAATACAAGTTGGCAACAATTCCTCCACTCGCAACAGCAAAAATAAATATTAACCCATTGGTCGTGATCAAGTTTCCAGGATGCTTAACAATTAACTTTACACGTTTAAGTGCCTCTTGGAGATTATTCATCATACTTCTCTTGCTTGTCCTTTAAAACAGTCCCATATATTTTTTGGATCCAATACTGAAAATGCTAATGCATCATCATTCATCATAAACTTCCTCATGTTTGTATACATCTGCCTCGCACATCGGATTCCAAATAATTTACTCTGCTCAAATCTACATTTTTGCGACAGAGCATTCGATTTCCTTAAAAGTTGTCTCAATATCTTGATATGCAAGCGCTAATGCTTCATCAAACGACATCAGCTTTTTAAAACCGAATAATTTAACAATTTGCTCTAATCGCTCTTCAATAGAGCCCCCAACAATCGTGTATTTAACATTATGATCTATCAACGTCTTCAGCAGTAATTCGTCAGACAGTGATCGAAACCGTTCAGAAACTGGACGATGTCCATCCTTAGCCAATGGGAATTCAATTGGCAAATGGATAAATTCGCTGTAGCTATTCTTGGCATGTTCTCGCGCAATAGAACCAAAATTCGTTATCATGTCTTCAAAAGCTAATACCGACTCCGTTTTTGGGATATCAAAATCTTGTCCTTCTTTTGGGTGCATCCCTATACGAACTCGAACCATCCCATACACCCATTCATTCAATGACGAGCCATCAGAAATAAAGGCGTCTAAATGACTCTCTTTTACTGCCCGCTCCATAGTACGCCGCACGAACAATTGCATCAATTCACCAGGCGCGCATTCTTCCAGTCTTTTCCCAGGAAGCGCAACGGGTAAAATTTCCCGCATTGCTTTCGCACCCGTTGTAGGAATACCCACCAAATGAGACAATGCGAACGCGGTTGTTGTTTTACCACTCGAATAAGTTCCAGATATAGCTAGTTTCATAAAACTTTACCTCAGTAGGTCAAAAATTAAAATAAAGTTATTGCGGCAATGCATGACCAAGGCCATAAAAGATAGTCATACCACCGATATACCCCTTGACATTGACACATCGCCAAGGTGTTCCTTCTACCAAAACCCTCTCGCTTCTCACAACCTCTATGAAAACAGAAGATGTGTCAGCAGCAGGCTGATCAACAGTAGAAAAAGTCATTGCCCTCATCCATAACGTGGAACTGTTTGCACGTGACAATCCATCCAACAGATATAAATAACATTGCACTAGCTGCGAAGTGATCACCATCGCATCAATAGGTGAAACACAATGATCAAACGCTGTCTCCATGCCTTGATAAGCTGTTCGGTTAGGATAGGCGCTATCAACTGTTGCTGTAACTGAAGAAGTTTCTAAATCAACAACAACATCGTTAATGTCATGAGAAACGTCAGCAAAACCCGTCCCATAAAAATTATTGCTGGGTTCTCCTAAAATATCGTTAATGAGACTGTAGTGGAGTCCTTCTTTGGGGATTGTAGCGGGATCATCGCACGCCAATGGAAGTCGTAGCTGAAGTTCGACTCTTATTTCACCAACATAACTGATAAAGGAAAATAGATCGCCATCTACAGAAGATAAAGTTGTAGTAGCCTTAAAGTTTTCCAAATCTTCAAATGGTGTTTTACCTGCTTTGCTTGAAAATGAAACTATGGTAATTGCTTTGCGCATAGTTTCCGACAGAGCGCGCAAAACAACACAGTAGGCTTCACTCAATTGCAATGTGATTAGTACCGCGTCCACACTGCTAAGATGTGCGACTTGGGGGGCAGCACCCTTAATAGACCAATCTTCAGGCATGGAAACTGTACATATGGCCTCTGCTGTCTTTGATGTGATCACCACATCTGTTATCGTTCGGATTGTACGCTTATACCCATTAGAGAAAAAACGTGTGCTTTTTTTCCCTAAGAAGTCTTCAATGTGTTCAAATTTTATCTTCATTAATATAATCTATATTTCCATGACATCCATTATAGTCGTTTGGCTCAAATTCGTTGCAACACTCCCCCACGACAATCCAGCACCAAATCCAGATAGAATGACTTTTGCCCGTGATTCAGCTGTAAAGTCTTTGCAATGATGACAGAGCACCAAAGGAATAGAAGCAGACCCCGTATTACCATAACATTTAACGGCAATAGGTACTTGCTCTCTTTTAAGATTTAATTTTTTGCGTAAATAATCGAGCATAAACTGATTGGCTTGGTGCAATGCAAATATACCCACATCTTCTTTTCTCCAATCCATTTGTGAAAGCACAGCATCGATAGATAATGGCACTTCGCGCAATGCAAACTCCATAATTTCAGAGCCATTCATACAAAGATCAGCATCACTTCCTTCTTTTGTTTTGTCAACCATTAAGTGTTGAAAGCCCGTACCATCTGTCATAATATTAAATGCAATATCGTGTTCGCCTCTCTCTACAATTGTCGCAGCGCCTCCATCGCCGAACACTAAGCGCGTCTTTTGATCATCAGGACTAAGGTGATGGCTAATCGTATCACCCACACATACGAGCACTCGCTCACAACTACCGGAATTCACCAATAATGACGCTTGATATAACCCATAAATATAGCCTGAGCATCCATAGTTAATATCAAAAGCAAGAACCGTCTTGGGCAATTTTAACTTACCCTGCAAAACACAACTGGTTGCTGGCATTTTATAATCTGGTGTTTGAGATACAAAAATGATCGCGTCAACGGACTTAGACAATATTGATAATTGTTCCATTAAATGTTGTGCGGCATACAAACAAAAATCAGACGCTTTTTGATCAGGCAAAGCAATACCCACCGACTCAATACCCGTAGACATCATGATTCGCTTGATCTCATTAAAACCAAATTTATCACTCAGTGTTTGTAAGACCAATTTGTTTTTAGGTACAACCGTCAAAACACCCTTAATAGACAAATTTTTCAGCTTAACATTCATGTTGATTTTCCATAGAAGCAGTGTGTTTGGTATTCACTGACTTTTGTTCAATCAACCTAAAAAGATCACCAAGTGTGTAACATTCCTCTATTTCTTCACCTTTAATAACCACATGATAGTGGCTATCAATAGCAGCAATAGTAGAAACGACAGACAGTGAATCCCAAAGTCGATTTTCTTGCAACACAAACTCATCTGTTAATGCCTCAACATTAACTTCTAATAGTTTTGCCAATTGCTTTAAATAGCTGTTCTTTTCTATAGCATTTTCCTCTCTAATTTACTAATGATTGATTACGCATTTTTTTAAATCGTGCGCCATGAAATTGGTGATCCGCAAATTCTATTTTCTGTGGAATCTTGTACGCTGGTAATTTATCTTTACAAAAAATTCTCAGCTTGATTTTAAAGTCTTTTTGATCATACCCTTCTTTGATCCTTAACTTTACTTTGACAATATTTCCTAAGATTGCGTTAGGTTCACCAACAACGAGCACATCTTCAACTCCGTTCATTTCTAGCAAGACATTTTCGATTTCAGCGGGATAAACTTTTTCGCCGCCAACGTTAATCATTTCAGATTTTCTACCGAGTATTTTTAGGTACTCACCTTCAACTTCGACGGCATCTCCGGTTTTAAGCCAACCGTCTTCCGTAAAAGGCGATGGTGCATTTAAATAACCCAGCATTGCTGATTTAGCTTTGATTTCTAATAGACCATCAACAACACGTATTTCGAATCCTTCACCACCAATTTTCATTAATAATGAATCCGACGATTTTGATTTTGAGCGTAAGATACCTAGCTCCGATAAACCATAAGTTTGCTGCAATCTAACTTCAGGGAAATGTTGATGAAAGCGCTGCAGCACACTTTCTGGCATGATTTCCGTACCGTAGGTTACCAACTCTAAAGCGCTTAGGTCGTATTTTTTATAGGCTTGACTCAATAGCAATAAATTAATAAACGTCGGTGTCGTTGGCAATATTTGCACTCGATGTTGTTCAATTGCATAACAAATACTATCCGGCGTTCTGTTCTCTGCGACGATAATACAACCACCATTATATAATGTATAAAATAACGTATTAATGCCACCAATATGGTCGAACAATAAAAATGTTAATATACGTTTAGAGTGACGCGGTTTTTCAAACTTATCCAACAGTGGTAATAAATCATGAACCACTGCTTTACTTGTTCCGCTCGAACCGGATGACATGATGATCAATCCGGGATGATTACCTTTTTTCAGCCCCATTAATAAATCATGTTGTTGCGCATATTGAAGATCTTCAACGGTGAATTGTTTTTCATTGAAGCTTATAACATGCTCAATACCGACAATCTGTTGATATTCTCGCTGTTTTGCCAACACAACTTTCGTCATGGGCACAACAATACAATTTTTGTTTGCTAATGCAAATAGCATCGCTACAGAATAGGGAGAAAAATCAGCATTGATCTGAACAATAGCGCCCGATAAAATCCCTTGCAACTCCAAAGCTTTTTCATACTCAGCTATTTTTTTACTGAGCCATGCATAAGAAAAATATTCTCCATGGCTCACTATTGCCGCTTTATCAAACTGTTGAAATCTTTGAATAAAAGCTTGAGCATTCATGTTACTCCACCCAAATAAATACTTTGCCCTGTAACAAAATCACTTTCTTTTTTAAGATAAAAATCGATAACATTTGCAACATCCTCGCACATCCCCATTCTTTGGATGGCTTGTCGACTAATCAACTTGTCCATTTTATCTTTGGATATAGAACGAATCAAATCGGTTTCAATCGGTGTAGGGCCAATAGCATTTACAGTAATACCAAACTCGGCCAACTCTCTCGCCATTACCTCTGTTAAAGATTTAATGGCAGCTTTTGATGCCACATAAATTGCTTCACCTTCTAACTTTAGCGGCGTTGCGACCGTAGTAAAATTCACAATACGTCCCGATTTGTTTTTCTGCATCAGCTTAGCAGCTTCACGACAAAACAAAAACGTCCCAACAACGTTTGTATTTAATATGTCATGAACCGTTTTTAACGGTGTTAACATGATATGATTCATTGATGCAATGGCGGCATTGTTCAATAGATTATCCAGATGGCCATACTGTTTCCGCACGTAACTGAACAATTTTCTAACTGCTTGTTCATCAGACACATCGGCAATAACATGCTCATAACCAGTCAAACTCCAATTATTGGGGGAGCGACTGCAACCAACGACCTGATGCCCTTTGCTGACATAATGCTCCGCTAAATATCGTCCTATGCCTTTACGTGCACCTGTAATAACTGTAATGGGTTTAGTCATGAGGTTCTTTCTCAACAAGGGTTTTAATATAATTAGATAAAGTGCCAATCGTTAAAAAAGGACTATGACGCTGAGACATGGCTTTCTCATTCGCTAAAATGATATCAACGCCTAATTCATCTTGTATTTTCTCTTCTACGATGACTATCAAAGATACAAGCGCTATTGAGTCAAGCATGCCATTACCACCGTATAGCAAAGCTTTCTCCGCAAATGTAGTATCCACTTCGTTATCAAGCGTTGCATTGAGTTCTTCGACAGACTCAACGACAATCGCTGTTATTTTATCTTTCATTTGCTATGTATTTTCCATAATTTGCCAGCCATTGTTTATGGCATGAGCTGTTAGAGAAGAATCGCCAGCAATAACTACCGAGTTTCCAACTACTGCTAACATAGGGATATCGCTGACATGATCACCATAGGCATAGCAATCGGACGCTTGCGAGTCATTTTTTATTTGAAGAAACTTTTCCATTGCAACCCGTTTGCCATCACCGATTGTTTGCGGGGGCAGAATATTTCCAGTATAAACCCCCTTTTGCTGCTCAATTGTTGTTGCCAATATATGCTTGACATTAAATTTATCAGCCAAAGGTTGTAAACAATCTGGAAATGACCCTGAAACAAAAACAATTTCCGCGCCTTTGGCTTGATGTTTATGTAGTTGTTCAACAACGCCCTTTCTATACAAACCTTTATGCTTATGATCTAACTCAGAAAACCATTCTTTAGCGCATTCTCTAATTTTTACGGCGGGTTGATTCTTGAAAAATTTATAATAGAGCCTATTTAAAAAATTTCTGTTTTTACCCATATATCGTCGATAAACGTACAGTCGGCCTTTGGCTAACATGAATTTTACTGTGCCTACTGCTCTTAAAGGCGCGGTGCTCTCGTAGTAATAGCGCAAAAAACTCATCAGACTGTTTAAGGTGATGACTGTGCCGTCAACATCAAAAAACGCGTAATATTTAATCCTATTTTCTGAGCTCATTTTTTAATTTCCTTTCATCCTACTAGCTTACGGATGATCAACTGGTCGACCAATTCTCGCCCAGAGATATTCGGACGCTAACTTATTTAGGCTATCTTGGCTTTATAACCCCAAGTGTAAAATTTTAGCAAACCATTTATAGATAGAAAATGATAAATTAACGTTTTCTATCATGAAAAAAGAAGCGGCTATTCAACACTTTAAACAGGATGCTAGAACAAGCATGCTATGCCCCCCCATCGTCAAGACCAAAGTTAGTTAAAAGATAGACATAATATTGACGAATCAGATTAATAGAATACAATCTTCAGAAGCAATGCCATATTAATATAATATGGCATTGTGCTGATTATCAATGGATGGCATTAGATACAGCAATACCAAGACAAAATGACTAATTCACTTGTCTGACCAACCTGTTTTTTTGGGCAATAGATGACAGAAGAAACTAAACATTTTGAGCGTTATAAATATCAAGATCTTGTTATCATCTTATACGTGGCTTTTGCTCTCACCTCCTTACCACTGGGATATAAACTGATCCAGTTTGGCCCGTTTATTTTTTCTGGTGCCGCTTTTTTAGTGCCGCTCAGATCTTTAATGGGAGACATCATAGCCGAGGTATATGGATACCATGTTGCAAAACGTCAAATTATTAATCTCATTATTGCTGCGCTCTTTTTTGCTATTATATCTTTTGCGATCATTCATCTCCCATCACCTTCGTATTGGAAACATCAGGCTGCATTTGATTTTGTTTTGGGTAGAACGATATACACTGTACCTATGGCTATAGCGGGGTTTTTAATAGGTGCATATATCAATGTTTACATAGTAAGTTATTTTAGATGGTTACTTAAGGGGCGGCTCTTTTTTCTCAGAAGCATTGGCGCTTCTATTTCCGGAGAACTAACTCAATATATTATCGTTTTGAGCTTACTGTATGCAGCTGTATTGCCTTTCGACAAGCTAGTGAAATTAATTATTTTTGATTACTCCCTACAACTAATATTCATTGTAGTCGTAGCAGTGCCAGCTTCTTTAGTAACCACACTTCTCAAACGAACTGAAAAAATTGATTTGAGCGGAGAAGTAATCAACTTCAATCCATTCAAAAAGGATGCTAAATAAAGTTATCAACTTTCTACCACTCTCCTCTACCAATCTATACTCTGGGTCCGATTAAACATGTATCCATTACCCAGACCAATCTGACCTAAATTGTAGCTTGACCCACTCTCGCCGATTCGGTATCTTACCAAATACCAACTTCGGTACAATTTAGAGAGTATTTATACAAAGATTTATTGCTAAAAAAGACTGGCTTTATTAATTGCACGCATTTACTTAGGAAATTATCTTTAACCGATTTAAACTTCCGATATTTTGTCAGCCGTTATATTGTGACTAGATTTTGCCGCTGAAGATTTCGTTTCTGTGCGGCTGGGTAATGACTAACACCATTTTTTTGTTTTAAAGGATAATCCCACATGGAAACCAACCATAAGTATCATTTAAAAACAGGCGCTGATGGAGAAGCACAACTTGATAATTTAGATAGAGTTTTCGGAAAAGCAAGCCGAGAGTTTTTAAATCATATCGGTCTTAGTAAAGGAATGTCTGTGCTAGATGTGGGGTGTGGCGTCGGAAATCTAACTTGTTGGTTAGCAGAGCAAGTTGGCCCTAATGGGCGCGTTGTCGGTGTTGATAATGATGAACGTCAGTTAGAAGTGGCACGAAATCGTGCGCAAGCGAGAAGATTAAGCAATATCATTTTTTGCAAGAAAGATGCGCATCATCTAACCGACATGAATCATGAATTTGATATGGCATATTGCCGATGGCTCTTGATTCACGTTAGAAATCCGTCTGTGGTAGTCGATAATATGGCTAATACCTTGCGTTATGGCGGTATACTAGCTTGCGAAGTAGAAAGTTCATTTTCAACATTTTATTATCCGACCTTTCCTCTCTATATTAAATTGCAGGATAAGCTTGCTGAATTATTAAAAAAATCAGGCTCTGACCTCGATATTGCAATGAACATTTTTAAAATTTGCAAAGGGTTACAACATTTTTCTTTCAATGCGAGAACGTCGCAGGAAATAATATACAACCTTGATGAGGCAAAGGCTTTTACTAGAAATTATTGTCTTTTGTTAGATTCCATGAAAGATGCTTTTTTAGAAAACAATATTATGTCTGAGAAAGAAATAGCCGAAATAAGAGAGGCGCTGCTGTCTTATCGAATTGATCGTAATACTGTTATTTTTTTAACTCGCATGACACAAGTTTGGTGTATAAAAAGTTGAGTGTGCTTTGAAAAGGAAGCACGACATAAATATGATCGTTTTGTAATTAGTACAATGTCAATTTAAGTCGTAATTTACATCTGCAAAATTCTCTGAATTACTCATTTCGATAAAAATTTGGATATATTTGAGCACTACAAAAAGCTCTCTGCATTGTGGGGATTTTGTGTGGATGAGTTAGCATTGGTTATCATTTGTGGGGATTTTGCAACGGAACATTCTAGTACAGCGTCAATTTAAGTTTGTCTAGTTATAAAAGTGGAGGTATAATTCTTCTGTGTTAAATTAAACCGCAGGAGGAGATATGCCAAACGGGAATAAGAAATTTATTGTTCGGTTAACTAAAAACGAAAGACAAGAGTTATTGAATTTAACCAAGAAGGGACGTTTGCCAGCAAGGAAGATGCTGCATGTGCAAATTTTATTGATGGCAGATATTAGCAATAATTGGTGCGACGAACGAATAGCGCAAGCATTAGATATCAGCACAAAAACAGTATGCCGAGTACGCCAAGCTTTTGTTGAAGACGGATTGGATGTTGCGTTAAATCGTAGAGAGCATAAAAACTTCAAACCCCGTAAATTAGGAGGAAGCGAAGAAGCGCATTTGGTGGCGTTATGTTGCAGCAAGGCGCCGGAAGGAACGTGTCGATGGACGCTCAGGATGTTGGCGGATAAATTAGTTGAGTTAGACATTGTTGACAGAATTTCACACGAAGCGGTACGGCAGACATTAAAAAAAATGAACTTAAGCCTTGGTTAAAAAAACAATGGTGTATTGCGCCCAAAGCAAATGCTGAATTTGTGTGCAGAATGGAAGATGTGTTGGAAGTTTACAGCAGACCCTACGATAGTGAATATCCTGTTGTATGTATGGATGAGGCGAGCAAACAGCTGGTCAAAGAAGTGAGAGCCCCGATTTTAGTAGAATCAGGAAGAGTCGAGAAATACGACAGCGAATACGAACGCAATGGAACTGCCAATATATTCATGATGTGTGAGCCATTAAAGGGAAAGCGTTTTACCAGCGTAACTGACAGAAGAACTAAAGTTGATTGGGCGCATGAGATTAAAAAATTAGTTGATAAGCATTATCCTAAAACCAAAAAAATTATTTTGGTATCGGATAATTTGAATACGCATACAGGGTCTTCGCTCTATGAAGCTTTTGCTCCGGAAGAAGCGAAGAGAATTCTGAATAGACTGGAATTTCACTTTACACCAAAGCATGGAAGTTGGCTGAATATAGCTGAAATCGAACTTAGTCATTTAAGTCGGCAATGTTTGAATCGGCGGATTCCTGATCAAAAAACATTATCGAAAGAAATTGCCGCATGGACATCGCGACGTAATGGCGGTGACGCTATAGTGAATTGGAGATTTACAACAAAGGACGCAAGAATAAAACTTAAAAAATTATATCCGGAAATAATTACTGGGCGAAATTAAATTGACAGCGCACTAGTAGCAAACTCTTGTGGTGATACTCCCGACTGAGCTTGCTGACGTGGCGCTTGTTTTACTACTTCTTCTGTTTTCAGAACATGAAGATCAGCACTATCCCAACCAAAAGAATGATGTACGTTTTCTTTTTCTAGCTGCCCTCTTTTATGAATATATTCACCGCGCCAACCCCACCCTCGAGAAAGCCACGCATACCCATCATCTACGCCATCAATACCAGCTTTCCCACCCTCTCCACCGATCCCACATTTGCCATTTTCACCTTGTCTACCATTTGCACCTCGTTCTTCATGCAATAGTGTTTGACGTCCTCGTCCATCAACTCGATAGACCAAAATATTTCCACCAAATCCACCTGCACCACCGCGCCCAGCTCGCCCTCCATTGCCGCCACATTTTCCTGGTGAGGCGCGCGTACCTGGATCAAGAGCTACGACCTCAGTAGTTCCAGAAAGCTCTTTAGCCTTGCCATCCTTACCGTCATCCCCATCTTGACCTTTCCCACCATTTCCACCATCTTGCCCATTTGTACCATCCCCACCATTGGCTACTGTCGTCAATCCATCCAAATTAACAAAGGTGGTCGCTTTTAAACAGATATTTCCTGCACTCTCGCCTGCTGGCCCATGCTCTCCATCTTCACCATTTAACCCAGGAATACCATCTTTGGCCTTTGTATTAACATATTGAGAAGCATTGTGCCCAGAAATATCTATAGTATGCTTTGTGATTACTTCAATCTTTGCCGCAAAAACAGCAATATTTTTACCACGCCACCGTCCATCGCTTAAATCACAATCAACATAGACTGTTCCTCTTGCAATTATTTTGATGCCACTTTTGCTCTGAAGAATGGCAGGGTTTAATTCAGGGCGATTAAGTAATTCACTTAGTAAAAAATGATTCCCAGAAAATTCCAGTATGTCGTTCGGCCTATCAAATACCACTGGTGGCTCGATATTGGCACTGATAATTTTCTTTAAAGTTTCTAGGTCTTTATCTTTATGGGGCTGGGCAGGATTTCTAATATATTTAGTTAAATCCGCACTCACTAATAAATCACTATCTAAAAATTGGAACAATTGAGAAAAAGCGGTTTCTAAATTAGATGACGCTAATATGACTGGTAATTGTTGCTTACTTGTTTGCACTTTGTAAGTTGATAAGACCAAAGGTAAAGTATCGCAACAAAATTCCACCCATGCTTTTCTTGCAAGATGAGAACTATTTATTTGTAGTGATAGTCCACCAACTTTCTTTATTACATCACTAATTTGTTGATGAAGATCTTGTCTTTCTTGTTGCAGCGTTTGAAATGTTTCCTGTTCTTCAGTGATCTTGCGTTTGACTTCATCTTCTCTCTCACTGGCAACATATTGAGCTGCCTCGGCGATCAAAGCTAAAAACATTAGCTTTAGGTCTTTAATGATAAAAACTAATACACCGCCGCACCTTTTGACAATGTCATCTAATTCATTAAAACTTGCTCTTATTTCAGATGCAGCATCTAAAGATTGGATAAAAGGAGTGACTATTTCTAATACAGATTGAGCATGAGTGATTCTTTCGATTTCTTGAGTAATTACTGTTAATAATTGTTTTTCATCTGCATCCTGAACTAATTTTTCATAATAACGATCGATGGCCACACACTGATACGAAGCTACAACAAGCTTCTCCGCTCGTTTTCTAGCAAGTGATAAATTTTTTGGCATAAGAACAATAATTATCTACGTGCAGGTGTTGCATCAACCGCTGGAGCTGATGATGATGCTGGCACAACTTCTTTTTTCGCTTCTTCATCATCTTGCTGACTTCTAAATAGTCCTTGCGCAACAACAGCTGGCGGCCTTTCTAAAGCTGGAGATTGCTTTCCCGCAAACGTTTTTAAAGCCTCCTCTCTTTCTTCGACACAACGATTTTGTTTTAGGGCAGCCTTGTTTTCAGGACTGATTTTACTATCTGGTATACCATCAATATATCCTGCTCGATGTTTATACAAGCAAAGTATAGTCATTTGTTCATCATTTAATTTCCCAATACTTTCGAGTTCACGAGCAGCATTGCGCACGATTTGATTTGCGCCGCCTGGACCATGCTGCACACCGCATGAATATAAAATCTGATCGATGATTTCAGTATTCAATAAGCATACTTCATTAGCCGTTTTGCGAACCGGAGTAAAATTTGTTTTTATGATAAATTTATCTTGTGCTTCAACAAAACTTTTTTGATGAGACATTTCAATCCATTTCTGATCAAAAGCATCAGATCCAATAGCTAAACCAGCAAAATCGCGTTCGATTACTGGATTATTATGAAGAAATCCTTGCAATGTTCCTACCTCAGGGGCTGATGCAAACTGATGTCTTCCATAACTTTTTCCTCCAGGATCTTTTTTTGTTTTTCCTCTGTCTAAATACCCACTAGAAATACAACAAGCTCCAGGTTGACAACACTTACCATCACAATTGCCATGGTGACGGCCCGATGTTTCAAACAATGCTGAAAGTGTATCAATTCTTGCGTATTTATCCTCCCGACTTGAGGCTGCTGCTACACTTGTGGATGCAACCACAGTGGATGGCGGTGGAACTGGCGGCGGCGGTTGTGTTCTTGGTTTTTTGGAACCCAAGGTTCGCACTTCATTCAATGTTGCTTGATCCACCTCAAGACGATATTTTGCTTCCAATACATCATTAAGTTTTTGTATACCTTGTAGAAAATCATTCCTAGTTCTATTTTTTTGCTGAAGCTGAGCACACATTTTCTGATATTCTTTAAGCTTTGCATTATAGTCTGCCAAACTAGTTGTGTGCTGTCGTTCAAAAAAATCAACTATGATGTCAATATCTACGTTTCCCCCTTGCAAATCTCGCAATCTAGTTTGATTTTCACTCACTCGAATACTTCCGATCCTTGTTCTGATTTCTATGCTCCCTACATTTACCCCACTCTCTATCCAACACGCTCTTTCACTATCATCTTTTGCCTTATCTATCAATTGCAAAATATGACCCATTATCGGATTATCTCTACTTTTCGGCTCAACTCTACTTGTGCCTACACTAATACCAACCGTCATATGCGGCCAACCAAAAACAGTACCGCTTGAGCTAGGATTTACTATTGGTAGTGCTGTCTCTATTAGTGATGACGGGCGATACTCATTGGCTCGAGAATGTTTCTTTCTTCTCATCGTTATAACCTCATTTTTTTAGCTAAAAAAACAATGATACATTGTTATGCGCCAATTCTAAAACTTACAAATAAAAAGAGTTATTATATCAGCTGACTTTTGCGGCAATGACGCCTGCGATAAGAGGATGGCCATCATGCCCTGATGATTGAGATATGCGTTTTGGATTAAGTGAAGGGAAAAATGGAAATTGTTGTGAGGCTAAACCTGTCGCCGGCAATTTTTCTCTGTGCCTCACTCCTTCTGTATCATCAACCATCGCTGCATCTCTAAGTTGATGTTTCCCTAAAAATGTAGAGCCACAAGTACCTTTTCTTCGCGACCCTCTTGGTAGGTCTTGTTGCGCAACGGGCGCTTTCACCTCAACTTCCATTAAATGCGAACTGTCCCCTGGGTCAACACTTTTTTGGGCTACTTCAGATTTACTTTGTTCCGGATCAATCGATTTCACTTCTTCTGCTTTAACCCATTTTTTCTTTACTCTATCCATACCATAAGCAAATACTTTTTGAACCATGGGCTGAAAAAAAGCATTTTTCATTTCAGCTACAAGTTGATCAGTCATCCTGTTTTTTACGTCAGTTACATATCTATGGGCTTCTATTCCAAATTGTTCACGTTGCACATCAGTTTTTTGTGTGCTTTTCCCACTCGCTCTCCATATATCAGTTTTCTTTGTTACTTCCATATTCAAATCTAATATGAATTTTTTACAATCATGAAAAATACTTTCAAACTCAAATCCTTTTAATCCAATTTTGCATGCTTGTATCAGCGAGGCATGATCAGAAAAGTCATCACAATGAGCGGATAGATCGCCTACTACACTCCTCGCAAAAATAAATAATATATGATGTGTTATTATAAAGCGTTCGCGTTCTAATACTTGATATAAATTTTGAACTTCTTTCCAAACCTGTCCTTCAACGAAAGTTTTACCTTCTTCATAGCTAGCTTCATATAATGACATCATGTTTTTTTCTAAAATTGAAAGCTCATGATCCAAAAAAACATTAATTCGATCAAGAAAGCCTTTTAGTATGTATTTATAAACACCATCAAAAGCTTTCCCAGCACCCCATGTGACTATAGCCTTTGCAGCACGAGCAGTTACTTCTTTTCTCGTTTCCTTGGCTAAGGTTTTACCAAATAATGTCAAATTACTTCTCACTGATTCAACACGACAAATTTTTTGCACTTCCTGTACTTCACCGGCGACCGTCCGAGCTCCCTGTACTACCTTTTTTGCCTTCCTTACCTCTCTTACTCGTTCTGCCAAAGCTTTTATTCCAACGCACGTAGCAGAAAGAGCCACACTGATAGTTTTATTCTGTAAATAATTTTTCCAACTAAAATCTTGATTAACCATAGCAACTATAGCGTACAAGATATCATTAAATCCCTCTCCCACTAATGCATTCCCAATGGGCATACCTATCCCAGCAGAACATATTTCAATTGCAACACCCGCTATAATTTGCGCCACACCTAACATCGCCACTGAAAAAGCACCCCAATTCCACCATGGTTTTTGTTCTGCAAATTGGATTACATCGCTAAATAATATCTCTTGAAATTGACGTATTTCAGGAGGAAATTCACCGGTTTGAAAAAACGCCCCTATATCTTTATAACTGATTTTGATTTTTGGTAAGGTTTTTAATTTGCCTATTGCCATATCAAAAGCGGTCATGATATCTGTTAAATATCTTTCACAGTTATCCTTTCCATATTTTTCAATAATCATCGTACGTAAACTTTCTTTTAGCTGATTAGTTCGTGCTTCGATTGCATCTTGGGTCGTGGCATTTTTTAACGAAAATACTATAGCGGGTTGTTTGATAATCCCCTGTATAATGAGACTATTAAATGCTCGCTCTACTTCTTCAGCAGTCATTCCTTCAAAATTAAAATCCCTTTGATCAACACTTCTTTCACAAAAATCAGGGTGTCCAGCTTTACTCTTTAATAAATCAAAACACCTGCATGAATTAACGTCTGTAGGATCTCGCGTTAGGAGTTTTTCACGTAAACCATTTTCTCTTGTAATAAATAGAGTATCTCCTTCTATAAAAACTTTTTTACTGACCCTGAAATTTTTCGCCAACCAAGGATTGGAACGAATAAAATCATATAAGCGCGCACTTTGTTCTTTATCATCCGCCCCAAATTTATATAGAAACATTTCTGACTGAATAGGCACTCCAATAATTTCGTCTATTGCGTGAACATGTATATGAAGTAAATCTATCTCTTTCTGAACTTGATCCTTATAATGACTACTATCTGCGCCTTCTCCTTGCTGAATACGCTGACGATTAGCAACAGTTCAAAGGGTCAAGGATTGTGAAAGTTCAGCCATCCTTTTTTCCATTAAAAATTTGGCTTTTTGGCAATGTCTTTTTACACTCTGTTTTTCTGCATCCGGTTTTTTCTCAAGTAAACACGCTGCCTTATAATAGTGAGCTTTTTCACTAAATGCTTGATTAGCTTCGATCAGCTTATCAAAACAAATAATAGCCTTATCAAAATCCTTATGTGTTTTATAATACATACCGAGCCTATGTATTTCTTCAAATTGAGTAATCAATTTAAAAATATCAGTACGTCGTGATAATTCGAGCATCTGTTGAGAAAATTGTTCGAATTCGGGGATAAATATTTCTAATAAAGCAGCAGTAGATTGAGTGCGAGCATCTTTTCTCCTACTACTAAGAGTTTTTAATTTGGTTTCGATTTTATCCAGCCAAAATGCCCAGTGATTTTGCAAACTCCATAATTGCAATTGTCGATAATCCTTTTCCTCTGTCGTTAAAGCAGTTCTTACTTGAGCACATAATACTTTATATTTTTTCAATAACTCTTCTTGAATTTCAATACGTGGCAATTCTAGAGTTTCAGCTTCTTTTAATCTGACTCGTTCCAAATCATCAACCAAATCTCCTAAATCATCCATTTGCATGGCGACATCGGCTGATAACAATTGTTGTTGATGGCTTCTACAGAGAATAAATTTCCCACTACCATTTTCACCTTTTCTTGATGCACGCCCAAAAGCTTGATCTTTTACTCTCGTGTTAGACGGCATAAAAGTAACGATAACATGTAAGCCGCCATTTCTTTCTACTTCAGGAGACACTTTTAAATCAGTACCGCGCCCTGCCAAATTTGTCGCTATTATTACATCTTTGCCCTGCAAAGGCTTTTGATCAGTACCAATATCAAATGTTTGCTCAGACTTCATATATTTAAAACGAATAAGACCATAATGATGTTGTTCTTCACAAGCCTTCAGACGTTTAGAAATTAATTTAGCATATTTTATAGTTTCACAAATAACTAATAGAGCTCTTGGTTTTTCACCATTTAAATGTGAAATCACTTCACGCTCAACTTGCACTAACCATTCCTGTTCATCGCTACAAATCAACCCCTCATCTTCGACAAAAAATCGTTGTTTGGTTCTCGGTAAATGAAAAACAAGTTCAAAATGATAAACTTTTCTCAACAAGTTTTTGGAATCAGATGAACCCAACGTGCCTGATAAACCAATAATTTCATCATAACGTTTAAAATAGGAGTAATTGGACATAAAGATAGCCTTTAAACTTGTTGCGGTTAGTCTGTCAGAATGTTTAAGTTGTAAAAATTGATGTAGCCCATCTTCCCATTGCGTTGATGTTTCAGACACGCCTGTATCTTTATCAACAATGCAAATCCCATCCTGGGTAGTATAAGAATCATTAACCTCACGGCTACGTGCAACAAATGCATTGCGTATCCATACTTCCAATTTTAAATTAACAAATTCTTGTAAAGTACTAGGGATAACAATATCACCTCGTTCAATACTATCCTGGATACAAAGCATAATATCTTCTACATACTTTTCTTCCTGATTGGGATCGACATCACTTGCATTCACTGCGTTCCAAATATGTAGAAATACGTCTCGTAAAAACCCTAATTCATTTATTGGATGAGACAAATAAAGTACATGCTGACATTTATCCAGCATCATCGAATCAACTTCATCCAGAATTAAACAATTACATCCTCGACCCATCCTAATTTCTTCATCGAAAAATTCATCGGATAAAATATCGGCCTGAAAGCTCCCAACATCACCATAAACAATATGATGGTTATAATTTTTCTTTTTACTCTCTGTCGTTTTACGACATTCTTCATCACTATTTGTCGCAGTTTCTAAATTAAACAATGCGAACAAAGGTTGATTGGTTTTCATATCACGTTGAGCGAGCACACAGGAACTTGTTACAACATCAACATGTTTTCCTGTTAATGTCTTAAAAATCGCACACATCGCTACAATAAGCGTTTTCCCTTCTCCGGTTGCAATTTGGCCGAGTTTATTAATTTTTTGATTAATGTCTTTTGTAAACAACCAAAGCGCAATAAGTTGCGTCAGATGTGGTTCAAAATTGAATTTAAGCTTAACAGCTCTACAAATAACTGCGACAACCTCATGCGGATTTCTGCGAACAACTTCCAGATTAACAAGCTTCGCCCATTGCTTTATATTTTCCTCGCTGAACTCTGATATCGGCATTGCCAAAGTTAAAATTTCAGAACGGCTTGTTACTTTAGTTCGAATGGTTGTAATGTCGTGTCTTAATGTTTTAAGAAAACAATCAACTCCTTCAATATTCTGAAAGTTGGTAGATCGCATTGCTTCTAGCAACTCAGGCAACCTCAACACTCTATTCTTTGATCTTTGAGTATAAATCGTCAAAATATTTTCCCATTCGGCTATAGGTACAGTTCTTATTTGTCGTAACACTTTTGCAGCAAGCATCAACCGGCCATCAGCAACTTTTCCTAAAATAGCGCATACTTGTTCACATTCAGTAGGCGTTAATCCGCATCGAGAATGCACAATATCTAATAATTCAGTCAATATTGCTAATCCAAATCGACTTTCAATGCTGTTTATATAGGAACGCTTACGAGCAACAACTGGTAATCGCGTTAATAATAATGAAGTTTCTAAAATATGCTTAAAAGCAAATAGCGGTTGCTTACTTAGATGAGGAACATCAATAATAGTTCTGTCTGTCGTATCTATTTTTTGAAGTAATTCAAGAGTCGCTTTGAATTCATCCCAAGTTATTTCTAACAAACTATTTTGTAATCCTAAAACTTTGACGCGCAAGATTCGCAATATTTCTGGTTTGTTTTGAATACTCTTAAGTAAAAACAGTATTTCTTTATCCTTGCCGGGGAAAATTCTCTGTAAATAAAGCTGTAAAGTTTCAAATACAGTCGTACCTAACCAATGTTGTGGTTTTAAACTCAAGAAAAGATTAATAGCAAAAGAAGGATTATTCAGCTCCACTAAATTGTTAAATATTTCGCTTAAATCTTTTAACGCAAAGGGAATATTTTCAAAATTCAATTTCGCCAAAACTATTTTCAAACATTTAACAGTGGTATTTCTCTCAAAAGTCCCCAGGAATTTACGATAGGGTATTTCAAATGATTCTAACTGATCTTGCTTATCTTCTTCATCCTCCTCCTCCTCATCATCGTCGTCTACTGAATCAAATGGAAATTTTTGCATAAGCTGTTGGTATGCTGCTATTTCTTCCCCATCAACACTGCTTTCAACATAAACCTCTCGGTATAAGAAACGTTCTAAATGCGCCTTCGCTCGCTCTTGGACTACATGAAGTGAATGGCTCGTAAAATCTTGCTCTTGGGTAAGCGCTGGTAAATTCCTTTCAAACTCTAAGCAATACTCATCAGTATTAATGTTCGCTGCAAGCAACCAATAAAAAAACTCATCACAAAAAGTATCAGCATCCTCATCTTCCATAACAGTTTGTTCTCGAAAGCACTCCTGGAACTCCTTCACTTTTTTATAGGGTTCAACCTTAGCTATTACTCTTCTTAAAAATTGCTTTTGTTTGACAGTATACTGCTGTCCATTGATAGCTAAATCGTGTGCGATCTCCGCATGCAATGATTCGAAAACCTGCACATCCATATGACTGCTTAAAGTGCACAACAAAGTAAGATAATCCACTTCGCAATTAAGTTTTCGAGCAGTGCTTTTTAGCAATTTACAAAATCTTGTCCTCCCTTTTTTCTGATTTTTGCTGTATCCATGTTCTAATTCCAAACACATCTCAATATCTGGCAGGATATTTTGTAAAATAAATTTTATTTGTATGGGATCAAATTCTTTTGTCTCATACTGGTGTAATAAATTAATAATCGTTCGCTTTAATTTTATGCCTATGTCTGGCGACATGGATTGACTGATAATTTGTATATTAATTCTCTCGAACGCTGCTTCTAATTCTGTTGCATAAACAACATTAATTTGTTGCTGATCAATTTCAGCTGCTTTTAACAGAACACTGGGATCGTTAGCCGGCTTCTCATCTGCCTGGCTTGCCATAGAATAACTCACATCGTCTGGCATATCTGAACTCACATCTGTTTCCACTTCATAACCAGCCACTCGAGTTGCACTTACAGCATGCTCAGTGTAAAAGCTTTTAAGCCAACTGATTTTTCGTTGACACATTTCACCAATTTCGTATTTAATTTTTTCTAAAAATGCTCGTTGTTTTCCAATTTGTTTTTGTCTTTCACTACTGCGAACGATTTCTTCTTCATAATGAGTATCTTGTGCTTCTAACGTTGTTTTCAAAGCTACCTGACTACCTAGCTCTGCTTGCAAAGAGGAATGACCGTCGTGGTCCAGCATGACTTGTGCGACATCAATAGAACTTCCTGATTTCATTTCTACGCTTTCATGATCAATACGTGGCTTAGCTATTGCTTTAGTTTTAATATCATCTCTAGTACAGCGTCAATTTAAGTTTGTCTAGTTTAAAAAGTGGAGGTATAATTCTTCTGTGTTAAATTAAACCGCAGGAGGAGATATGCCAAACGGGAATAAGAAATTTATTG
>Ga0209417_1001870_pt1 | contig 36345 bp, 38 predicted proteins | sample RifGroF2_FD_184002 | JGI IMG/M metagenome (GOLD analysis project Ga0209417, IMG submission 184002) | Groundwater microbial communities from Rifle, Colorado, USA - Groundwater F2 (SPAdes) (version 2) | ecosystem: Environmental > Aquatic > Deep subsurface > Groundwater | place: Rifle, Colorado... | reverse complement strand
AATAAGATGGGAAGGAACTAAAAACGAATTTTTGACTGATGAATCACCTTATCCGAGAAGTTTTAGAGAAAGAACTTCTATTGAAGATCTTTTGCCCCCGACTTGAATTTGTTTTTGGGCAAGATCAAGAATTTATAAAAAAATGGCGATTTCAACCACTAAAAACCGGAATTTGAGCCAAGAACGATAATAAATATAAAAATGGAGAAAATTGGCGATGCTGCAAAAATCAGACAAAGGAAACTATCTGTTTAAGGCGGGAGTTTATATAATTTTAACACTGGGATTATTAATATTTTCAATTTTATGGCTTCGATTTTTTTCAATAATGCCTGATAAAACAATAACAGCAAAATTTAGTGAATGCGGACCAATTACTAAAGGAATACCTGTGTTTTATCATGGCGTTAATATTGGAAAAGTTGATGCGGTAGGTTTTTCCGATGATTTTAGATATACAATGATAAAAATTTTAATTTACAGAAAAAAAATGGTATTGCCAAAAAATGTTTATGCGGAAATTAAAACAGAAGGACTTACCGGTCAAAAATACGTAGAAATTTTATATCCTGAAAATCCTTCCGGAGAAATTCTTCAAGACGGCGATATAATTGAGGGAAGGCTTACTGCTTTTGCTCAAATAATTAAAGCTATAAATCAAGCAGTTAAAAATGAACGGATTGAAAAAGTTTTTGGAGAAATTAAAAAGACAGCTACAAATGCTTCTGACGCAAGTAAAAAAATGGTTCGCGTACTTAAGCTTCTCGAAGAAATAATAAATTCTAATCGTAGTGATATTAGAACATTTTTTAATGGCGCTGCTATAAGCGCAGGTAATATTAAAGTAGCAAGCGCATCGATAAGAAATATTTCTACTGCTCCGGAGTTACAGGCAAATATAAACTCTTCGGTATCTTACATCCCAAAAAACACAACAAAACTCAATAATATAACTGCTAAAATCAGTAAAATTACTGATGATATAGATAAAATTACAGGAAATCCTAAATTCCAGGACGGCTTCGTCAAAACATTTGACGGAACAGGAAATATTGCTGAAAGCCTTGCTAAAGGAGATTTGAATTGTTTAATCAAAAAAACTCTGGAAGATACAGACAGGACTATTAACAGATATGACTGTATTGGAGCGGGTTTTAGCGGAATGATGAGCGAGAGATTTCTGCTCATGAGGCTTATGTTCGGAAAACCCGGAAAAAGTTTCCAAAAATGTGCTAATTTGCAGTGTATTGAAGAAGAACTTTACAAACCATGCCCATGTCCCACATATTCCTGCCCAAATAGATAAAAAGTACTCATTCAAGTCGTCATTGCGAGGAGCTTGCGACGAAGCAATCCAAATTAATAAGGAATGGATTGCTTCGTCGTTTCACTCCTCGCAATGACAATAAAAAACTTAACATGAATTTACATAACTACTTTTTTCATAAAAAAACGCAATTTCTTTCCAAAATCTGTTTTTAATTAATTAAAGACTACTTATAACATGGGAAAGATTTTGGAAAAATGACAGACTTAAATACAAATCAATATTTATATAAACAGCCTTATCTTCAAAACCAGCCTACTTATGGTGATGGCAAAGGCGGTTTTCCGACAAGCATTGATGATAAAAGATTAGACCCTGTAAAAGAAAATCTTAAAACAAATCCCGTCGGAAAAGTCGTAGACAGCGCTTCATCATCATCCACAGACAAAGATGGCTTAATGAAGATGCCCATACTTCTTGCACTAGGAAGTATTCCTACTTTTCTTATAGATAAAACCTGCAAAAAATTAATAAAAGGCGAAAATTTTAAAAATTCTTTACTTGGCAAATTAGTAAACAAAATTGATGCTTTTTCAAATTTAGCCACATCAAAAGTACCTACTTTAAAAATGAATTGGGCAAAAAATACTTTTGAAAGAGTAAAAAACGGTAATGGAATTTTAGGGCAGTTAATAACTGCAAAAGCTGCTAAGCCTGTTGTCAGCATGGCAAAAAGCATGGTTATGCCTCAACAAAATATGGTTTTAAAAGAACTGATTGAAGAAGCTGTAAGTCTTTCGGGCAAAGATCCTAAAACTGTTGAAACACTTACAAAAGCTTTAGAAAACGGAACTAAAGGCATTAGCAAAAAAGCTTATAAAGAAGCCCTTAAATTAGTAGGAAATAATTCATCAGAAAAATTCATAGCACTTAAAAATAGGGCTCATTCACTTTCTAATATGAGCAAACATTCTCCTTTATCAAAATTATTAGTATACGGTTATAACGGCATAAGCAAAATTTTCAATATCGGATCAATGGGAGCAGGCGTTAAAGGAAAAATGGGACCTTTATTCGGTTTCCTTATGACTGCTTATTTCCTGGGTGAAACTGTTAAAAAAACTATAGACGCTCCTAAAGAAGAAAAAAGAAGCACACTTGCGCATGGTATTATAGTTGATTTTATTTCATCATGGCTGTTATTTGAACCGATAACAAAATTTATGTATAAAGGAATCGGCGCTTTAAAAGACGTTAAAGGCAAAGGATTAAGTAAAGTAATTACAAAACCTTTAAACTTGGTTGGCAAATTACTAAATACCGGTCTTGATATGAAACCAGCAGCAACAACTTTAGGAAAAGTTCTTAACCGCGTTAAAGGATTTAGTGGCGGTGCCGGAAGATTTGCTTTAATGATGATGATTTTATTCCCTATCGTGGATAAAATGGCAAGATTTGTATCTCATAGCATTTTTGGCAAACCTAATGCGCTTCTTGCAAAAGAAAAAGCTGAAGCAGAATCAGGAAAAACAGAAAATGCAGCAACTTCAAACAATACTGATGATTTAAAGAAAGCTCTTGAGCAACATAAAGCAGGCATGCTTACCGTTGCGGCAAAAAATCAACAAAATACATTCGGCAGTACTAATCCGATGATAGAAAAACACTTGAAAGCAAAAGAAGCTGCTTCTGTCGTAAAACCTGAGCCGGCTCTGGAAATTCCTTCAAAACAGCAGTATGTCCCTTCAGATACAAGTAAAATTCAACAAGAAAATATTGAAAAGAAAGCAAAATTTGATGCAACACTGGCTAAAACCGACAGCATAATTAAAAACGCGGAAACGGCTCTGGGTTCATAAATATGTCACCCTGAACTTGTTTCAGGGTCTAACTAAAGTAGAAAACCGGATAGATGCTGAATTTATTTCAGCATGACAATAATGTACTAAATTTTAATTATATTTCCTTTGGGATAAGAACCTAAAAATCTGTAAAAATGCACAAGCGGCGCAATTTTGCCTATGACTTTCTGCACGGCAGGATCCTCAATATGCCCTTCAAAATCTATAAAGAAGGTGTAATCCCCAAAAACCTTTTTTGATGGTCTTGATTCAATGTAAGAAAGGTTTAAATTGTTTTCTTTAAATACCGTAAGTATGTCAACAAGAGAACCCGGCTGATTGCACGCGGTCAAAGCTATTGAAGTCTTGTCATTTCCTGTTCTTTCAGGAACTTTTGCGCCAAGCGAAACAAAACGCGTTAAATTGTCTTTTTCATCATTAATATTTTTGGCGATTATCTTTAAACCATAAATTTCCGCAGCTTTTTCAGTGCCAATAGCCGCATAATTTTCGGGAAGATCAATAAGCTGTTTCACAGCTTCTGACGTGCTTGTCGCAGAAACTTTTTCCACGCCGTCTTTTAAATTAGAAGCTATAAAATGTTGGCATTGAGCAATTGCCTCAGGTTTAGAAATAATCTTATCAATTTTTGAAATATCTTCCGCCTTGCTTATCAGGCAATGAGAAATAGGAACAATAATTTCACCGATAATCATAACCCTTGAAGTTGTCCTTGCAAGATTATCCAGAGTTTCCCGAACAATACCTTCGATAGAATTTTCAATCGGAACAACGCCTATATTTCCGCTGCTATTGTCAACAGCTTCTATAACTTGCAAAATCGAAGATTTTAATGTTTTATTGAAATCTTTATAATTTAAATTATCAATTAAACTTTCAGCAGCAATTTCTGTATAAGAACCTGCCGGTCCAAGATATATGATATTTAATATTTCTGTAGTTTTTGTCATTAATAATTTTTATATAAACTCGTTTTTAACCTCTTGCATGAAACTTATATATTTTGATTCAAATGCAGTTACAACTTTTAATATTTTATCCTGAAATTCAAATTCGTCTACTGAATCCATATCAGAATTTGTTTTTAATTTAAAAAAGTCATTTTCATTATATTTAATAAAATATTTCCCCAATAAATTAATTGAATTGTTAAGTGTTAGCTTTACATCTTTAACTGCTTTTTTTAAATTTTCACTTACAAGATTATCTTCTGTTTCCTGTAGATATTTTTCAAATTCATTAAGCTTATTAATTTGATCATTAGAATAACAATTATTGTTAATAAGATTTTTCATTAATTCTTTTAAATTTACATCTGAATAAAGAAAAAGCGCTTTTCTTATAATATTTTTGTCATTTTCTAACCGTTTAGTAAGTTGTTCAAAAAATGAAACTTTTCTTTTGTAAACAACCATAAGAAAAATTGCTATTATTGTTGTATAACGCCAATAATATGCGTTATCCCAAAGATTATTAAATAAAAAATCAAACATACCCGCTCCGTTTGAGGAACATAATATCATATCCATCAAAATAGATTCTCCTAAAATTAAACTAAACTATTTATTCAAATATTATATAACAGAATATATAAATTGTATTCATAACAAAACAATTTATCAAGAAATTTTAATTAAATTATTATTAAATAGAAAGTTTTGCTTTTACAGCCAATCTATAGTTAGAATATGAAATTTCTGCTTCTTTGCATAATTTATAAAGCTGATCCTGAAATCCGGCATAATTAAAATCGGGATCATGTTTTAAATCAGGGTATAGCCTATAAGCTTCAGGTATATGAATTTCAAAAAAATGTTCATCAAGAAATTTTAATAAAGTAACTAAATTAATACAAAAATTTTGAACCGGCTCCTTAAGTACATTATTTAAATATTTATTTTCTTCTTGTTTAAAATAATTACAAAAATCTTTTATTTTTTCAGATCTTGATTTATGAAATGTCTCATTTATAGATAATTCAATCAAAAACTCTTTAAGGAAATTTTCCGTCATTATGAGATCTGAGTTTATAAAAACACTTCTATCTCTCTCTATTTTTTCTTCTTTAGAATGAAAAAATCTTATCTTTTTCTTATAAAAAATCAAAAGCAAAATCGAAAACATTGATATATAACGCCATACATCAACATTATCCCAAATATTATCAATATATAAAGAATAAAAAGTATCAGCCCATATTTGCCGCGCCAAAACTTCCGGCGAAGTATTTAAAATATTAGAAATATTGGATAAATCGAGCAAAATAAAATTCTCCAAAATAAACGCCAATACAAATTGTATTATATTTTTAGCTTATATATCAAGACCTATGTCAAGAATTCCTGCTTTTGCAGTAATTGCGCTTGTTGATATATAATCCACACCGGTCGATGCTATTAAATTTATTGTTTCTAATGTAATAGTTCCGCTTGCTTCTGTTATAGATTTTCCAGTAACAATTTCCACAGCTTTTTTCATTTCTTCGACAGGCATATTATCAAACATTATAATATCAGCGCCTGAATCAACTGCTTCTATTACCTGAGAAATATTTTCTATTTCAACTTCTATTTTTATTGTGTGAGGAATATTTTCCTTTGCTGTTTTCACAGCTTCTTTTATACTTCCGGCTGTTTTTATATGGTTATCTTTAATCATCACAGCATCATACAGCCCAAATCTATGGGGAGATCCTCCTCCCACCTTCACAGAATACTTTTCAAAAATCCTGAAATTAGGACAACTTTTTCTTGTATCAGAAACTTTTGCTTTATAAGGTTCTATGGCTTGCTGAAATTTATTTGTCATAGTTGCAATAGCACTCATTCTTTGAATAAAATTCAAAGAAACTCTTTCCCCTGTAAGAATAGCCCTTGCTTTGCCTTTAACTACAGCTATATCTTGTCCTTTAAGGATTTTATCTCCATCCTGCAAAATTGGTATAAATTCAATATTTTCATCAAGCATTTGGAAAATCATTTTTACAATCGGCACGCCCGACAAAATTCCGTCTTCTCGAGAATTAAATCTGGCTTCAAGGACTTTGTCAGGGCTGATAAAAGAATTAGTGGTTAAATCGCCATGCCCGATATCTTCTTTAAGAGCTTGTCTTATAAGGTCATAAACAACAAAATTATCAAGAGAAATCACTTTTCAGTTTGTCCTTTTTTATTAGCTTATTGTCATTGCGAGCGACTAAAAGGAGCGTGGCAATCTATCCATTTTAGAATTATAACAGAATTACACGTTGGATAGATCCTCACGTCGGAGCTAAAGCTCCTCCTCAGGATGACAAGGGAGGAATTAAAACATTCCCTTGCTGTGCTTTATACATTTCTTTAGAAATATAACTATGATAAGCATTTTGTGAAGTTTCGGAATAATCTTCTCTAAAATGAGCGCCCCTACTTTCTTTTCTTGCTATTGCCGATTTAATTATCAATTCGGCAACGGTTAAAAGACTTCGAAGCTCGTATTCATGAACATCTCGACATTTATAATTCTGATTAAATTCAAGTTTAATCTCATTAACAGTTTGCAAAGCTTGTACCAGAGCTTTTTCAGTTCTCACAATTCCTGCATTCTGCCACATAGTTTCTTTAAGTTTTGTCATAAACTCTAAAACATGAGCCTTATAACCCAAAAATTGCTTTTCGTATTGCGAAATAAGACAATCTATTTGACAATCCTGCGTTGGTTGAACTTCCAAACTTTGCTCAGCGAGATGTTTCACCATTTCTCCGGCAACAACAACACATTCAAGCAAAGAATTGCTTGCAAGCCTATTCGCTCCGTGAAGAGATGAACAACTAGCTTCTCCAACAGCAAAAAGCCTCTGAATTGAGGTTTTTCCATCCGTAGAAATTTTAATTCCACCCATTAAATAATGAGCCGCCGGAGAAACAGGTATTGAATCTGTTAAAATATCAATTCTGTTATCTCTGCAAACTCTTATAATATTAGGAAATCTTTCAACAAGCTTTTCTTTTGGGATAGATGAAGTATCAAGAAGCGCATGTGAATAGCCTTTTTCCTGCATTTCAAAGAAAATAGCGCGGGTTACAACATCACGAGGCGCTAAATCACCCCTCTCGTCGTAATTTTGAGTAAAAAATTCTCCGTCAGGATTTTTAAGTTTTGCGCCTTCTCCTCTTACTGACTCGGAAATCAAAAACCTTGAACCATTTTCTTGAATAGTTAAGGCTGTAGGGTGAAATTGAACAAATTCCATATCCTGCATAACAGCCCCTGCCCTATATGCAAGAGAAATTCCGTCACCGGTAGCAATTTTAGGATTTGTTGTGTTGCTGTAAACCTGTCCTACTCCGCCTGTTGCAATAATAACAACCGAAGAATAAACAGTTTCATACTCTTTTGTTGTTGAATTATAAAGAATAACGCCCCTGCATTTTTTGTCAGAATCGATTAAAATGTCTACAGCCTGCGTTCCCTGATAAATTGTTATATTATTAGTCTTCTTTGCTTTATCCGAAAGTGCAAGTTCAATGCTTTTTCCGGTGGCATCTCCGCCGGCATGAAGAATCCTGTTTGTGCTATGCGCGGCTTCCAGAGTCAATTCAATTTTGTTTTCCCTGTTTTTATCAAATTCAACACCGTATTTTATTAAATCATGTATTGCATCCGCGCTATTTTCGGAAATAAATCTTGCCACATCAGAATCTGTAAGACCTGCGCCTGCATTAACGGTATCTCGAACATGAAGTTCAACAGAATCTTTTAAATTTTCCGGCAAAACTCCGACAATTCCGCCTTGAGCATATCGAGAATTACTTTCTCCAAGGTTTGCTTTTGTAACAAGTAGAATTTCTTTATCAGTTTTTTCAGAAAGTTTTATTGCAGAATACAATCCGGCAATTCCGCTTCCTATTATTACAACCGATTTAGTAGAAAATTTCATTTTAAATCTCTTCTTTATAAGAATTAAGATGTTAACACGAATAATAAAAATTATTAATTTTCATTCCACACCTTATTAAGTTAGAAGTATACTTTAAAAATCAAGAATTTCAAGAGTTCCAACCCAACAACACCTCATTTAATATATCGCATAAAATCTTTTTTTAAAAATTCTTATTTTGGAAACCCTTGACATAAAAGCTATGTGTCTAATAGAATATAATAGTTAAATAAAAAGCGACTACTATTGGGGCGTCGCCAAGTGGTAAGGCACCGGTTTTTGGTACCGGCATCCGTAGGTTCGAATCCTCCCGCCCCAGTTTTTAAGTCCATAGAAAGAGAATAAGTTTCTTTTTATTACAAAAAACCCCGCACCAGCGGGGTTTTTTGTTGCGATTCCTATAAAGAGAATTGAGTTGGGAGAATTTGTGACTAATTTTATGGAAAATTTATGCGAAATTCTCTGTCTGCGTTTTTCGTGGTGACTTTTCAAATTGCAACAACCTTCTTTGTTCCTCCCAATCTAAAGTTCGGATTTTGAATAATTTTGCCACTGTCAAATCCCTTGGCTGAGTTCCGTTTAAAATTCCGTCAACAATATCAGCCGCCAGAAACCTTAGTTCAAGAATATTCTTTATGTAGGTTTTGCTCCCAAGCTTTTCCATTTTTTGAATATCAATGTTATTTTTTGCCACACCTGAAATTAAAAGGTTGCTCCAATAATGGCTTCTTGCTATTGCTTTTATTAACTGAGAATTAATATTAACTTCCGGTTTTATAGAATCTGAGATTATTAAAACGCTTCCTTTATTAGCTGTTGATGATATGCGAATTTGCTGAGTTATAAATATCGGTTCTTTTGTTTCTTCCTTTAATTCTTCAGGGAAAGGTTTCTCGTATGATATAGAGTCTAATGCTTTTAACAGTTGTTCTTTGCAGAGAATAATTTCAACTTTTTCTCTGTATAAAACAACTTTTGATAATATTGTCCGAATGAAATTATTTTTCATTTCAAGTTTTGATACTTTTGATAATATTATTTTTTGCTTGTGTATATCAAAATCAAAAATATATTTTTGAATATTTTTAGGGTTAGCAAGAAAAGTTTTTATTTCTTCTTTAACCACAGTTTCAATTTCTCCGGCAGGAATCTTTGAAACTGAACCGGCTTCTTGTTTTTTGGACTGAATAATAGCCTGACTTACATACTATCTGTATCTTTTGCCTTTTTTATTACTGTGGCTGGGGCTCATGTAGTTATTTTTGTCATCAAAAATCTTGCCTGCCAGCAGTGAAGGATTTATGGAATTTATTGAACTTTTTTGTCTAATCCTGTTTTTTGATAAAAGTTCCTGAGTTTTTTGAAAAGTATATTTATCAATAATTCCCTCATGCTCGCCGTTATAAATATTCTCTTTGTAGGTTATTAAACCGATGTATGTTTTGTTTTGAAGAATATGATACAAATTACCTTTACTGAAATATTTCTCTGTTCTGTTTTTTATAATATTTTTTTCAAGATATTTTTTTAACTCCGGTACGCTTTTTAGTTCCAGATATTTTTCAAAAATTATTTCAACAGTCGGCAAGTATTTTTTGTCGGGAACCAGCTTTTTATCTTTTAATTCGTAACCGATAGGAGATTTTCCGCTCATCCAAAGACCTTTTTTCTTTGAAGCGGCTATTTTGTCTCTTGTTCTTTCGCCTGAAACTTCTCTTTCAAACTGGGCGAAAGATAGAAGAATATTGAGAGTCAACCTTCCCATGCTGGTTGTCGTATTGAACTGCTGTGTTATTGAAACAAATGAAACTGATTTTTTATCAAATAATTCAACAATTTTAGAAAAATCCATTAATGAGCGGGTAAGCCTGTCTATCTTGTAAACTACAACTGTATCAATTTCGCCTGTTTCAATATCTTTAAAAAGTTCTTTAAGTGCTGGTCTTTCCAAAGTTCCACCCGAAATACCACCGTCGTTATACTGCTTATCAACAAGAATCCAGCCTTCATGCTGTTGGGACTTGATATATGATTCGCAGGCTTCTCTTTGCGCATCAAGGGAGTTAAAATCCTGTTCTAAGCCTTCTTCGGAGGATTTTCTTGTGTAGATAGCGCATCTGATTGTTTTTTTCTTTATTTCTTTCATTTTTTCACCCCGAAGAAAACTTTGCCGTTCCATCTTGTGCCTGTTATCTCGTTTGCTATTGCCGACAGGCTTTTATAAGGCTTATCTTTGTATTTAAAACCTTTATCAAGAGAAATTACTTCGTGCTTCTCCCCTTTGTATTCTCTTATGAGCTTTGTTCCTGCTTTTATTTCTAAAACAGAACTTTGTAGACAAGATTCTTTAATATCATTTTCATTAACTTCCTGCTTTTTAGCAAATTTATCTGCAAGTTTATCAAGCTGTTTTTTAGTTTGCGAAGAATAACCGCCTTTTTCTTTTGCCTTAAGTTCCCATAAAATATGCTTTATCAAAAATTCTTTTCTTGCATGCTGAGGAGAATTTGTTTTGAATAATTTTTTCCATTTTTTGATCAATTCTTCTCTTGACAAGCTTTGCAGCTCTTCTACCGTTTCCGTCATAGCTGTTGTCCTTTCTATACTTAATTGACAACAGCATTCATCACTCTCTTCCTCTCTTAAATCAAGTGTTTTTGTCTTTAAATTTCTCCGTCTATAATTTCTTTTAAAGCCTGTTCCTGAGTAATTCCGTTTTCTTCGCAGTAATTATCAAGCCACTTAAAATATTGCTCAATTTCTTTACCGCAGAGCGTTTCAAGATTTTCTTTAGCTCTGCAGTTTTCCATAGCAATATATTCAAGCAATGCTTTTGCCGTAGCCTTGGTTGGTTTGGATATTTTAACTTTTAATTTCTCAACATCTTCATGGAGAGCGAGTATTGTACCGATTACATCGTCAATCAGTATTTTAAAGTCGTTACCGATTCCCTGAATCATTGTTCTTGAATCAATTTTAGTCATAAAAAACTCCTTATGTTAATAACAGTCGTATGTTACCTTACATAAGGAGTTTTGGGGAGGCAATGTGTCGAAAGTTTAAAACAGGCTATATCCATCGACAAATTCAGGTTCTTCTATCCTGCTTAAATGTGGAACAAAAGTAAAGCCTCTTATTTGATAAACATTGACTCTGAGGACTATAAATTCTGCAGCAAATGCCATTTTTCTGTTAAGCCAATAGAGAATTTGCATTGTTTTTTTGTCTGGTGGCGTTGTCACAACCCATACAATTTTTTGTAAATCTCTAAAAGCAGCTATGGCAAATAATTTCTTAAAATATTCATTATTAGGTTCATCAAAGTTAATCATTACTGCTATTTTATCCCCAGAATCACTATCTGTAAAATAAAGATCTGGTCTTATTGCTGCAACACCTTGTATATAATGGTCTATGTTTGTTGAGATTTTTGAATTAATAATATCTCCAAGCTGTTTCCTGTTTTTAAAAATCCATGTAACTATTTCATCTTCTGTTTCGAACGCCTTTTTGATGTCTATTTCAATTAATTCAGGCGTTTCAACAAATTCTTCTTTCTTAATTATTTTTAAACCCGGTTCATAAGATGTTGCTTCTTTCATAAATTTGCTCCTTTCTGAGCTGTTTGTAAAATTAACTCGTAAATTTGCAATTTTTTTATTTTCTACCTCCGCACTTTTTAGTAACACTTTCCGAATGTTTTCGGAATTTAATATCCTGACCAATTTATACGCTTATTCATATAACTATGAAGCATATCCAAATCATCCTCGTCAAAGAAACCTTTCATCATATCAGGAGCTTTTCTTCTGCATCTGGTAATAACTTCAGGGATTCCACCATATACTTTTTCATTGAGTGCCTGACTCAGGGCATCACATTGATCATCATGTTTGGTTTTTGGAAATCTCAGCAACTCCTGCTCAAAATCAAACCACCAATCAGGTTTATCTTCAGGAAACAAACAATGTCCATTTTCTATTAAATTTGAAACGGATATCAGTCTTGTTTCCTTGTCATATTCCGGCTTAACCCCCTTTGGATAAATTTGATAATCCTGCCTCAATGCCTGAATTAAACTTGTTCCGGATGCCTGATCCTCAATTAAAACTTCTATCCTGTGTTTGTATTTTTCCTTGGCATCATTGTATTTTTGAGCAATTTTTTTAATTAAATAAGGGAACTCCAGCTTTTCCCTATAAACATCAAGAACATAATTTTTGTCATCTTCGTCTCTGAGCATAGTTATACAGACAGAATAATCATTGTGTTGTGCAATTTTATTGGCTGTATCCCAAGATTGGATAATACTTTTTACTTTAACACTGTCATCTTCAACAGCTTTAAAAAGCTCTTTTATGCTGTAATACTGCAGCCACTTCTTTTTAATTATCCCGCCTTCTCTGGGGGCAGGGTTTTGCTGGTATTGCCCGGCAAAGTTATATTCGCCCATATACTCTTTTGCTTGGTATAACTTTGTCAAATCTTCCCTTTCAGCGTGCAGAGGTTCATTTTTTCTTCTTAAGAAAGTCCTTTCTGTTTCGGTAATTCTGTTTTTTACCATCCATATTTCATCTGCCTCTGCAATAGCCGGTATCTTTATATGCCTGAATGATGGGTCTGTTGCAAGCAAATAACCTGAAATGTCCTCTTCATGAATTCTTTGCATAACAACAATGATTTTGCCGTCTCTCTTGTTGTTAAGTCTTGAATAAAGAGTATTTCCGTACCAATCGTTTGTTTTATCCCTTAACAAATCTGAGTATGCGTCCATCGGTTTCATCGGGTCATCGATTATAATGTAATCCGCACCCCTGCCTGTGAGTGTGCCGTTAATAGAAGTTGCGTAGCGGCAACCGCCTTTGGTTGTTTCAAAATCACTTGTAGATTTCTTTGATAATTTGGTATCAGGAAAAAGTTCTTGGTACCAAAAGCTTTCCATAACTTTTTTGCAATCAAGCGCAAGTTTTGAAGCAAGTTCATCGGCGTAGCTGACAACAATAACGGAAGCTTTGGGATTATGCCCTAAGATAAATGCCGGAAATGCTATGGAGCAGATGATAGATTTCATATACCGCGGCGGAATGTTAATTATCAGGCGGTTTTCTCGGTTTTCCAGCAGGTCCATAAGTTCATGGCAAATCACTTCAATATGCCAGTTATCAAGGTACTGAGCATTCGGGGAAACTTCCTTGAAAACCTTTTCTACAAAGGATTTAAAGTTAATTCTAAGAATGGAATTTAATAAAGCTTTATTATCATTAATCATTGTTGTTTACCTCTTCTGTTCCGTCAAAATCAGAAATATTTTTTAAATAATTTGTGATTATGTCCCGGTCATCTTGGCTAATGGATGCCAGAATCTTGTTTTTATCTTCTTCTTTCGCATCAGCCATCAACATATGGGGCAATAATGAATTGATGGCTTTTACATCTCCTTTAACAGCTTTATTTACAAGCTGCATAATCATTGCCAGTTTTTTGGGGATTCTTAAATCCCTGCCGTTTTCTTTTATGCTGATTTTTTGCACCAAAACTTCGTTTAATATTGCATAAGTATTCTTGCTGTCTTTGGGTCTGCCTTTTTTATTACCGGACTCCCCGGGTTTGAATTGTGAATCTTTTGGAGGTTTCTTATAACCGACTTCGTAATTATCAGAATCTTCAAATTTTTTAGGCATTTTGTTTTTCCTCCGGCTTTGCTTCCGCTAACTCTCGATAACTTTTGCCTGTGTCCTGGTGAATAGCAAATTGTCCTGTTAAATCTTGCCAGCGGCGAATTGCTGTATCAATATACAGAGGTTCTAATTCTATTCCGTAACAAATTCTGCCGGATTTTTCCGCGGCAATTAAAGTTGTACCTGAGCCTAAAAAGGCATCCAGTACGATATCATTTCTGGCTGTAACATCTAAAATAGCGTCCTTTACCATTTCAACGGGTTTGACGGTCGGGTGGAATTTAAGATTGTTTTTGTCGCTGCTGAAAGAATTTACTCCGGGATAATCCCAGACATTTGTTCTGTATCTGCCGTGTGAACCAAGTTCAACATTGTTTATGTGAGATTCTTTGCCGTTTTTAAAGATAAAAATCAGCTCATGCTTTGACCTGTAAAGGCTTCCCATACCTCCGTTATCCTTATTCCAGATACAGAGATTTTTAAATTCATCATAAACACTTCCGGCATTAATTATTTCCTTAATATGCCGCCAGTCCATACAGATATAGTGAAGCGAGCCGCCTTTTGAGAATTCTTTCAGCAGATTAAAACTTCCGGACAGAAAATTTTGAAATTCTTCTTCTGACATTTCTCCGGATGCCATTGAGAATTCTTTGTGTTTGATTTTACCCAATCCGCAGACATGTCCGTCGACTTTAACATTATAAGGAGGGTCCGTAAAAACCATACCAGCTTTTTCGCTGTCAAAAAGTTTTGCGTAAATTTCTTTTTCTAAAGAATTACCGCAAATAATTTTGTGTTTGCCTAATTGCCAGATATCGCCTAACTGCGAGACTATTTCGTTTTCAGGAATAAACGGAACGGCATTGGCTTTTTCATCAAGCTTAACTTCTTTGTTTATGAGAGAAGTATCAAGCATAACGTCAATATCAGCAGTATCAAACCCTGTAATGTCCAGATTAAAATCAAGTTCGAGGTGGCTTAAGTCTTCAAACTCGATTTTTAACAGGTCAAAATCCCATTCGCCATTTTCGGTCAACTTATTATCAGCTATTCTATAAGCTTTTTTCTGAGCATCGGAAAGATGCGAGAGTTTAATCACAGGAATTTGCTGCATGTTCAGGTGGTTGGCAGCTAATAATCGTCCGTGTCCTGCGATAATAATATTGTTTTCATCAACCAGAATGGGACTATTGAACTTAAATTCAGAGATAGAATTAACTATCTGCTGAATTTGCTTGTTTTTGTGAATCTTAGGATTTGACTTGTAGGGTTTGATTTCTGAAGCGTTGACGTATTCTACAGCTAAATTCATACTATTAATTGCTCCTATTCTCTTACAACTAATAGTATTGTACCCAATTGGGGTGGTTAATCCCTTACTATAGTTTAAACTTTAGTATAAATTTCCGTATAAATTCTCGCCATTTTGGACAAAATGCAAATATATAGCGTGAGGCATACTATTTGCACGTAATTTACTCTGGATGTTTTGAGCCCGGTTTTTAATAGTTTGTTCGCTGCAAAACATTTTTTCAGCAATTTTAGCGTAATTTTTAACGCCTTCTTTGGCATATAATACAAAAAATCTTTCTTCATCTTCGGTTAATTTAACTACCGGCTTGTTAAAAGTTAGCTTTTTCGGTGGATTTTCCGTCACAGGTAATTTATTTACTTTAATTTGCAAGGTATTCCCGCCTATAAAATCAGACTTTAGCGATTTATCTATAAGCAGTTTGCCTGTAAATCCCATTTTAATAAATATATCAGAAGTTTCCAAAGGCTCATTGTTTTCTACTGTCTCATTTGTAGGTGTTTTACCTTCACCTTCATATAATACTTGCGTTCTTATAGATTCCGATATCCTTTGCAATATTTCTCTTTTTTCTTCAATATTGAAGCTGTTCAAACTTTGGTCGCAGGAAAGGTTTACTATTATTGGATAATAACCTATGTGTTTTTCCATATCTACCGTTAACGGAACAAATTCAACGGTTAATTTACCAGATAATGCTTGAATTAGAGCTTTTTTATTATTTAGTTTGTTCAGATGAAATGGAAAATTTAATTTATGGTGAGTTAATTCAATAATTTTTTTTGATTTTTCGTACCGGTTACATATACGCTCAGCTTCACCCTCGATTTTCTGTGAATTTATTAAATATTTGTAATTTTCATTTTTCTTAAAGATTACAGTGTCCCTTGAAAGGGCATCAAGCAGGAAATTATTGTGTAAATATACAAAAATATAGGCAAGTTTTTTGTTAAAAATTTCTTCATCCTTGAGATAGCTTTCGTCAATTATAAAATCTACCCTTTTTAGGTTTTTATCAATATTCACATCATAATGTAGCTCATAACCAGGGTCTTCCCAATTAATATCATTATCCGGGGTATTAAAAAGAAATTTAAAGTAATTTCCAATAGCACCACAGACAAAGGTTTTGTATGCCAAATAGCAGGAATCAGGGTTTTCGGCTATTCTATCCCTAACTTTTTCTATGAATTCCTTGGCTTCGTTGAGTTTTTCTTCTAAATCTGAATAATCGCCCTCTTTCGTTGGTATATTATTTTGCGTTTGAGGTTCGGCACTCGAATCCGTAGACATATACTAAAACTCCTCAGTTCATAAACATTGAATACCCCTTATCTATATATTAACAAATTGCATATAAAAGACTTCCTCTATCCGGAGGGATTTATGCTTAATATTTCAAATATAGTTAAGTTTTGCAGAGTTTAAAAGAGTATGTTGTACAATTAATCAAGTTATTTATAGTATATTTATTTACTTTCCCTGCTTGACAAGTACTATCGGATTATCAGGATTGAAGAAATAAATCCTAAGAATTTAGATTAAATATATAACTTCTATGTTATGATTTACCTGACTCTTAGCGAATCGCAAGGATCTGAACAGACAGTATGAATATTGCACAAATTGAAGAAAATATACAAAATCTTGTAAACAACTTTTCTGCTGAAAATTTTATTTATGATTTGCTGTTAGCTTATGGAATTCCTAAAACTACTATTACGCTTTTAAAAAAAGGGAATCATAATTTATCAAAAAACGAAAATCAGATAATTTAAAAGGAAAAGTTGTTTTTTGAATCGGTTGAAAATCAGGATGTTCACACGACATTTAAAAATTGATAATCAGGCATAACCTCTTTTTTTAAAAACTAATCAATTGGCTTATGTAAATTTTATTAAACAAATTTAAAATATCCTCTTAGGAAGTTCAAGGGGAGGCACACTTTATGAAGAATATATTTGTAATTTTGTCTGCTTTTTTTAAAAGTTTTACAAGCCGAATATTTTTGTTTTTAGTAATTTTGTTGGGAATATTATTGTCCTTTATGCATAATGATCATTTACAAAAAACAAATATTAATAAAAAATCGTCAAAAACTATTAATAACTCATCAAAATTAAGCAATACTAACAAAACTACTAATAAAATAAAAAGTCCTTATCTTAAATATGCTTTTGATAATTACATTCCCTCAGGTATTACAGGAAAAGCAAGGAATTTAAATAAGTTTATTGACAAGGCTTTGCCTCCTAAAAATCTTGTCGAGTTTTTAGATCCAAAGAAAAATAATCTACTAGATCTTGCTAAACAAAGTTCAAGTAGCATATCAAGTCCGACAGTTACAGGATATGCAGTTCCATTTCCAGTCCTTGTATATACACGACCTCCTGTATTTTTCTTTCCGCCGCCAGTAGTAGTTGTAACTCATACCACCGCTGTCCCCCCTATTCCTCCACCTATACCTCCACCTGTTCCTATTCCCGAACCTTCTTCAATGATTTTAGTCTTAACAGGATTAAGCGGACTATTGGGATTGAGAAAAAAAAGAGCTTTGCTGCTGAATAATTAAAATTTGTTTTTGATAATCAAGGCTTAAAAACAGGCACGGAACCACCAATATATATTGAAAAAAGAAGAAAAGAGGGAAATCATGAGTACAGTCCAGAATTTAGATAATATGACTGCTCTTAAAATAAATAAATTTTCAGAAAATGATTTATACAGAAAAAATCCTTTTCGAATTTGCAAATATTTAGATACCGCAAATAAAAAACCTGTTCAATATTTTATTAAAAGGTTTATCGAGATAAATGGAACTCTTCTGGGTTTGTTTATGATTTCTCCTTTATTTATTGCTATCGCTACAGCAATAAAACTAACTTCAAAAGGTTCTATTTTCTTTAAACAAAAAAGAATAGGTAAACAGGGCAAAGAATTTTTCATGTATAAATTCAGAAGTATGGAAACAGATGCTGAAGAAAAGCTTAAAGAACTAAAAAAACATAATCAGACAAATGAACTGATGTTTAAAATGTTTGATGATCCCAGAATTACAGAAGTAGGCAAATTCTTAAGAAAATACAGTCTTGATGAACTTCCGCAATTATTTAACGTGCTTAAAGGTGAAATGAGCCTTATTGGTTTTAGACCGCCTTTGCCTTCAGAAGTTGCAAAATACCAGAAGCACCATTTTATAAGATTTGCCACGATGCCGGGATTAACTGGTCCATGGCAGGTAAGTGGAAGGTCAAATATCAAAAATTTCGATGAAGTTATAAAACTTGAATATGAATACGTTAAAAACTGGTCTTTATTTAATGATATCAAAATCCTGTTTAAAACCATTCCCGTTGTTTTATTAGGAAAAGATTCCGCTTAATTTACTTTAAGGAGGAGGATTCTTATGAAATTAAAAGATATTTCAATTATCTTAATGATTTTTGGAATTGTAGTTATCTTGACTTCTTTTTTAGATTTTTACAGTTTATTATTTCCTATCGCAATAAAAAACTCTGACTGGGTTTTTGAAGTTTCTCAAAGAATTGCCGGAATAATTTTATTTCCATTATTCGGAATTTTAATTTTATTAATAGGGCTAAATTTTTCAACTTTAAGAAAAAATAAAACAATTACTATGGGAACAAAAATTATTTTAGGCTCTTTATGTGCTTTATTTTTTATTTTTCTGTCTTTTAATACGATTTTATATGGCATATCAATGAAATCCGTACAAAATAATAAAATAGAGTCATTAAAAGCCGAAAGTAGGGATTCAAAAGAAAAAATTAACTACGTTTATAATCAAAACAAAAAAAATATTCCCGAATCAGAATACAATCTTGCGATTAAACAACTTAATGATAATCTTATTTATCAAATAAGTTATTTAAACTTTACTCACACAAAAATAAATATAAAAACGCTCATGACCTTATTTTTATTTTCTTTTGTGTATTTAATTGCCGCAATTAAAATATTTTCTTTAGAAAGGTTATTTCAAAAAAGGCGTAGTTTAGTTAAATGAAAAAGTTTAGTTTTAATTTAGCTGTTCTTTTTGCTTTATGTCTTTTATATCTTAAATACATTCCTCTCTGGACAAAAGAGTGGTTTAACTTTGATTCTTTCTACTCTTTTTTCCCTTTCTTAATTCTTTTCGGGATTCAATTTTTCAAAATAAAGACAGAAGAGCTAAAAAAAACAGAAATAAGTCCGACAAATTGGGGTTTAATTCCTTTAACCGCAGGGATTTTAATCTATTATGCAGGAATTAAAGCTGAAGTGGATTTTCTAAGCGGATTATCTTTGCCTTTGCTAATTTCAGGAATAATTTTATTTCTTTACGGGAAAAAAATTTTTATGATTGTTTTGCCTGTAATTATTCTTTTTTCATTAGCACTTCCGATTATTCCCATTTTTAGACTTACAACCCCGCTGCAAATTTTTCTGGCAAGCACCGCCGCTAAAATCCTTGATTTTTTAAATATAAACGCTTATGCCCTTGGCTCCAGTATTTTTATAGGTAAATATTTAGTAACAATTGAAGCCGGCTGCACAGGAGTAAGATCTCTTTCTTCCTTGCTGGTCGTTAATATTCTGCTCTTTTATTTTAAAAATATTTCTGTCCTTAAAAAAGTCTCCGTTGCACTGTTTTCGGTATTAATTTCATTTATTGGCAATATTGTAAGAATTTTACTGATTAATTTTTATATTATTTATAACGGATTTAAAGGTTCAGAGGCTTTTCATTACAACATCGGGCTTGCTATTTTTATAATATCTTTATTAATTATTTTAGTTATAAATGAATTTATAGAGGACGACAAAATTGTTGAAGATAAAGAAATTAATGCCCTTTAGTCAACCTTCGCACCGCAGTCGAAGAATTATTATTATTTTAATTTTTCTTTTTACTTTTGTAATTTCAAATACTGATTTTACAAAAAATACTGTAAATAATCTTTCTGCAAGCCAGCACCTGTCTTTTCCCGAAAATATTAACGGCTGGAGCGGACAAAATCTTAAAATCGAAAAAACAAACCGCCTTTTTAAAATAATGTCGGCCAAAGAAATTATTTTAAGGCTTTATAAGAAATCGGACAATAAAAATAAAATCAACTTAACTCTTGTATTAGCCGATAATAAAAGCAAAGTCCATGATCCTAAAATTTGTTATAAATTGCAGGGCTTTGAATTTTTGGATAAAAAAATTATAAAACTTGCTCCTGATTTGAATGTGAATTTTATAAAGACAAAAAAAGCAAACAAAGAATATTTATTTATTTACTGGTATACGGATTTGGAAGCTAATTATGCTACCCGCATTGAATCTTGGAAAGAAATCATCTTTAAAAAACTCGTCGGAAAGCCTATTAAGGCTTATGGAATAGTAATTTTATACACGCCTGTGGAAAATACGGAAAATTTAAAAAAATTCGCTCTGGAAGTGAATAAGATTTTATTTACACGCATTAAAAAATAAATCTTTTTCACTAACATTTTTATTTTCCAGTATGTATTTTAGTCTGTTTTTAAATAAACTTTTATCAAACATTTTTGAACGGTCGGAAATAAATTTATTGTTCCATCTCATTTTTTCTGATTTTCGAACAGCATTATTTAAAGATTCTACGGTTTGTTCTTCAAATAAAACTCCTGTTTCGTTGTCTAAAACAATGTCGCATGCCCCACCTTCTTTAAATGCAATAACAGGCTTTCCCGAGGATTGCGCTTCTGCCATGACAATTCCGAAATCTTCTTTGCCTGGGAAAACAAAGCCTTTGCAGTTATTCATATATTTAACAAGTTCTTCATCAGAAACTTTTCCGACTAATAGAACGTTTTTATTTGCTTTGGCTTTTAATTTTTGATATTCGGAGCCGGTTCCTGCAATAATAAGTCTTTTTCCTGATTCATTAAACGCTTCAACAGCTAATTCAAAGCCTTTATAAGCAACTAATCTGCCTATCATAAAGAAATAATCGCCTTCTCCTTCATAATTAAATTTATCTGTATCAACAGGTGGAGGCAAAATAAAGGACTCTCTTCTGTAAAATTTCTTGATTCTGGCAGATGTATAGGTTGAATTGGCAAGGAATAAATCTACCCTATCCGAACTTGTTATATCTAAGACTCTTAAATATTGGGAAATTGCAGCAATTGTGATTCGGGACAACTTGCCAAAATTATTTAATTTCGAATAAGTCCAGAACAAATCCCATATATATCTTGCCGGAGAATGGCAATAACAAACATGAAAGGCATCAGGGGCGGGAATAACACTTTTGGCGACTGAATGGTGAGAAGAAAAAATCACATTATATTCCTGTAAATTTAAGTATTCCATAGCAAGCGGCATTATAGGCAAATAAGCCTTATAAAATTTCTTTGCCAGCGGGAGTTTCTGGATAAAGCTGGGGATGATTTTTGTGTTTTTATACTGTTCCGGTATGATTTCAGGATTGTAGATGGTTGTGTAAACCGGAGATTCGGGAAATAAATCAATAGCATTAAATAAGATGCTTTCTGCGCCACCAATTCCTCCGCATATTTGGTCTGAAACTATTGCTAATTTTGTTTTTTTCATTTTTGGTAAATCCTGTAGATAAAAAACCGTTAAGTGTGTTCAGGGGCAAAGCCCCTGACTGTGTTGTCCCCCTGGGGTAAAGTTTTTCTTTCTTTTGGTTCTGTTTTCTTTCTTTTTGCGTTCAAAAAGAAAGAAAATGAACAAAGCTTAAAATTAATATACACAACTATATGTAAAGTATTTTCTTCAGGACAAATTATTTAAATCCCCACTTCGCTCCCCACCTAGATAATTTACAACTTTATTTCCACAATTGTAAGATGTTTATACTTTCAAAATAAGGTGCTGCCTATGAAAATTCAAAATGCAAAGAGACTGTTAATATCGATATGTTTGTTGGCTTTTGTTTTAGGAGGCTTTTTCTTTTTGTTCTTTGATATAGATATAAGTACACTCAAGTTAAAATATAGACAATTTGTACATTATTCAAAAACTCATGTTGGGGCAATTGTCTATAACAACACAAATAAAACAATAAAAATCTTGGATTATAAATATATACACGAGCTGCCGCCAGGAAAAAGTTCTAGAGATATAGGAGTTTTTGATGTAGATGGTCTTATTATCGAGCATCCTATGTACTTTGAGGATAATGTGCATTTTGACGGAGTTTTGAAATTTTGCGACTATTCAAGATTAAAACTTGTTGAAAAAGACGATGTGTTTGAAATAAAGGCTAAAAATGTCTGGATTTGCAGTTTTTTAAACGATTTTGCTTTTTACAATTCTATGAAAGAAGCTTTTAAGTAAGGAGTAGCAGAAATTGAAATATAGATTGCTTAATCTTAAAATAATGGGCGATGAAAGAGGCTCGCTAATTGCCTTTGAAGAAGCGCAAAATGTGCCTTTTGACATAAAAAGAATGTATTGTATTTTTGATACAACTACTGATGCATTAAGAGGCAAACACGCTCATAGAGATTTAAAACAGGTTTTATTCTGCCCTAAAGGTCACTGCGATATTTTACTTGATGATGGTTTTAGGAAAATTGAGTTTAATTTAGACAATCCGACCAAAGGTCTTTATATAGAAGGCACTCTCTGGCGTGAGTTGTATAATTTTTCCTCTGATTGCGTTTTGATGGTTTTGGCAAATGATTATTACAACGAAAAAGATTATATAAGAGATTATGATGAATTTTTAAAAGTAGTAAGCGGTGTAAATATTGGGATTTATAAAAATGAAAGACAAGAAACTTATAATAGTAGGTGATGGCGAATTTGCACAAATTGCATACGAATATTTTACTTATGATTCTGATTATGAAGTTGTTGCATTTAGTGTAGAGAACGATTATTTAAATAAAAATGAGCTATATGGCAAACCTGTAGTCAGTTTTGAAAATCTGGAAAATTTTTATTCTCCGGATGATTATAAAGTTTTTGTGGCTGTAACTTATACAAAATTAAATAGAGTCAGAAAAAAGCTTTATAATCTTGCAAAAGAAAAAGGGTTTTCGTTTGCAAATTATATAAGTTCGCACGCTTTTGTCTGGCAAAATGCTGAAATAGGTGAAAATTGCTTTATATTTGAAAACAATGTTATCCAGCCATTCACTAAAATTGGGAATAATTTGGTTCTTTGGAGCGGGAATCATATTGGGCACAGGTCTGTTATTAAAGACAATTGCTATATTTCTTCCCATGTTGTAATTTCCGGGTATTGCGAAATAGGCGAAAATTGTTTTATCGGCGTAAATTCCACACTGGCTGATAATATCAAAATAGCGAAAGATTGCTTTATAGGAGCAGGGGCTTTTATCAATAAAAATACAGACGAGGGAAAAATTTATCCCGGCATTTCTGCTGAGCCTGCTAAAGTTGAAAGTTTAAGGTTTTTTAAAATAAAGGATTAGCCATGAATTGGGATAAAAAAGGTCTTATATATGCCCCTGATGGCAATAGTTCCTGGGCGAAACATACTGCAATGACTCCAACTCCTTTTTTGATAAGTGATGATGTTATCAGAATTTATGCCGGTTTTCGTGATGATGAAGGCGTAAGCAGGATTGGTTACGTTGATGTTAACGCTGATAATCCGAAGGAAATTTTAAAAATATCAGAAAAACCGGTTCTGGATATAGGTGAACCTGGCTGTTTTGACGATAACGGAGTAATTTTAGGGGATGTTATTAAAGTTGATAATAAGCTTTATATGTATTATATCGGTTTTCAACTTGTTAAAAAAGTGAAATTTTTGGCTTTTACTGGTTTAGCTATAAGCGAAGATAACGGAGACACTTTTCAACGCTATCAAAAAACGCCTATTTTGGATAGAACGGTTAAAGCTCCTTATATTAGGGCAATACATTCTGTTTTATACGAAGATGACATTTTTAAAGCCTGGTATCCTATTGACAAAGGCTGGCAGTATATCGATGGACTTCCTTATCCTTCATATAATATCTGGTATACAGAATCAAATGATGGTATTCACTTTACAAAAGAGGATAATATCTTGTGTATCGACACAAAAGGAAGTGAATACAGAATAGGTCGTCCTAGAGTTTATAAAGAAAATGATCTTTATAAAATGTACTATACACGTGATTTTATAGAACGAAATTATATTGCCGGTTACGCTGAATCTAAAGACGGCAAAAATTGGATAAGACTTGATAACAAACTAGGCATAGAAAAATCAAAAGAAGGGTGGGATTCCCAAATGTGTTGTTATCCTGTTTTATTGAGTTATAAAAACAAAAAATATATGTTTTACAACGGGAACAATTATGGAAAAACAGGGTTTGGTTACGCAGAAAGAATTGAGGAATAAATAAAATGAACGAAAACATTAAACTTCAAACCAGAGCTTCTGAAAAACAGTCTAATGCAAGAGAAAAATTAATAAATTTATATCAAAACACTTCTATACCCGTTGATCAGTTAATGGTGAATTTCCCTTTATATATGAGAAGTTCTGCTGTTGCTAAATTATTGTATATAAATGAATTATATCAACTTATAATAAATACCCCCGGTGTTATTATGGAATTTGGAGTATGGTGGGGTGCAAATCTTGCTCTATTTGAATCTTTAAGGGCAGTATATGAACCTTACAACTATACCAGAAAAGTTATTGGATTCGATACATTTCAAGGATATTCATCAATTTCAGAAAATGATGGAAATGGTGAACTTGTAATTAATGGAAACTATAATGTTGGTCATAATTATCTGGAACACTTAACTCAGGTGCTTGATTACCATCAAGAAGAAAACGTTATGCCGCATGTTAAAAAATATGATTTAGTTAGCGGCGATGCGACTAAAACAATAAATGAATATTTAAAAAAACATCCTGAAACAATAATTTCTTTAGCTTATTTTGATATGCAGCTTTATGAGCCTACTAAAGTATGTTTAGAAAAAATAAAACCTTATTTAACAAAAGGCTCTGTAATTGCTATGGATGAATTAAACCATTTTGAGTTTCCCGGAGAAACTATAGCTTATAAAGAAGTTTTTGACTTAGATAAATATAGAATTATACGTTCAAAATTTTTACCGGACAGATCATATATTGTTATTGAATAATGATAGAAATTACTAAATACACAAATAATAACAAAGCAGAATGGAATGAGTTTATTTCTAACTCTAAAAATGGTGTTTTTCTATTTTATAGAGATTTTATGGACTATCATTCAGACAGATTTCAAGATTATTCTTTAATGTTTTATAAAGAAAACGATTTAGTTGCACTTTTACCGGCAAATATTCTGGGCAATACAATCCAAAGCCATGCCGGTTTGACTTTTGGCGGTCTTGTAACAAATAAAAAAATTAGTACTGTTTTAACATTAGAGATTTTTGAAGAGTTAAAAGTTTTTTTTAAAAAACATACTATTAATAAGTTAATTTATAAACAAATTCCTTATATCTTTCATTTATTCCCCGCTGAAGAAGATGTATACGCTTTATACAGAAACAATGCCAGGATTTTAAAGCAAGAAGCATCTTCTCTTATTTATTTACAGGATAAGATTAAATTTAGTAAAGGCAAGAAATGCGGAATAAGCAAAGCTAAAAAAGCTTGTCTTGAAGTACAGGAGTCAAAGGATTATCAATCATTTTTTGAGATTGAAAAAGAACTTTTGCAAAAAAAACATAAGACAAAACCTATTCATACTGCTGAAGAAATGGAAATGTTATCGGGGAATTTTCCTGAAAATATTAAATTGTTCGGCGTTTTTAAAAATAACAAAATGTTGGCAGGTTCAATAATTTTTAAAAACAATCAAACGGTTCATACGCAATATATAGGCTCTGATGATGAAGGAAAAGAACTCGGTGCGCTTGATTATTTAATGGATTATCTCATAAACAGTTATTATGCAAACGAAAAATATTTTGATTTTGGTATTTCTACTGAAAACAAAGGGTTACACCTGAATGAAGGATTGATTGCTCAAAAGGAAATGTTCGGGGGCAGGACAATAATTTACAATACTTACGAAATGGATATTTAGTAATGGCAGTGACTTTTCTTGATTTAAAGAAAATAAATTTAAGATATGAAAAAGAATTCAATGCTGTTTTCAATAAAGTCCTGAATTCCGGCTGGTACATACTTGGGGAGGAAGTTAAAAACTTTGAAAAAAACTTTGCTGATTACTGTGGGACAAAGCACTGTATAGGCGTAGCAAATGGGCTTGATGCGTTGATTTTGATTTTAAAAGCATATAATTTCGAGGCGGGGAGCGAAATAATAGTTCCGGCTAACACTTATATTGCGAGTATTCTTGCAATTTCCGCAAATAATTTAACACCTGTCCTTATTGAACCTGATATTAATACCTACAATATTGATGCTAATAAAATCGAAGAAAAAATTACAGAAAAAACAAAAGCTGTAATGGTTGTTCATCTTTACGGACAAGTTGTAGAAATGGATAAAATTAATGCTATTGAACAAAAATATAATTTAAAAGTTATCGAAGACTCTGCACAAGCACATGGAGCTATTTACAACGGAAAAAGAACCGGTAATATTGGAGATGCAAGCGGATTTAGTTTTTATCCAGGCAAAAACATCGGCGCTCTTGGCGATGGCGGTGCTGTCACTACAAATAATGATGAGTTGGCAGAGAAAATAAGAGTTTTAAGAAATTACGGTTCGGAAGTTAAATACAAAAATATATATAAAGGTTTTAATTCTCGTCTTGATGAACTTCAAGCGGTTGTTTTAAGCATTAAACTTGCTTCTCTCGATAAAGACAATCAAAGAAGACGAAAAATATCAAAATATTACAGAGAAAACATAAAAAATGAAAAAATCATTTTACCTGAAGTTAACCGGGAAGAATCTCATGTATGGCATTTATTTGTAATCAGAACCGATAACAGGGAAAAATTGCAAAAATATTTGTCGGATAACAGCATTCAGTCAATGATTCATTATCCTATAGCTCCACATAAACAAGAAGCATACAAAGAATGGAACAATTTATCCTTGCCGATAACTGAAAAAATTCACAGGGAAGTCCTAAGCTTGCCGATAAGTCCTGTCATGAATGATGAAGAAGTTAAAAAAGTTGTTGGAGTTATAAATAAATATGAATCTGATTAAGACGGGCGGATTAACTGCAATTTCAACATTAATAAAAATAATTAGTGGCTTTATAGTAAATAAAATTGTAGCTGTTTACGTTGGTCCAACCGGTATTGCTATCATTGGTCAGTTTCAAAACTTTATAACAATTATAATGAATTTCGCTAATGGCGCAATCAACAGAGGCACTATTAAATATATTGCTGAATATCACGATAATGCTTTAAAAAGAAAAAAGATTTTAAGCACGTCTTTTTTAATCAGTTTAAGCTGTGCTCTTTTGTTTTCATTAGTTTTAATAATTTTTCACAGCCCTTTATCTTTTTATTTTCTTAAAAATCTAAAATACAGCAGTATTATATTAATTTTTGGATTTACGCTTGCATTTTTTTCTTTGAATACATTTTTTTTGAGTGTTTTAAACGGACATGGTGAGATAAAAAAAATTATTATTATAGGTATTTTGTCAAATCTTATAAGTCTTTTATTTACAATTATTTTGGTAAATTCCTTTAAACTTTACGGAGCATTGTTATCAATCATTACAGCTGATACAATTATTTTTTTTATAACACTTATTTTTATTACAAATTGCAGCTGGTTTAAAATCGATAATCTGCTTGCAGGTATAGATAAAGAAAGTTTTATAAAACTGGGCAAATATTCGCTCATGTCTATTACAAGTGCAATAACTGCTCCTGTATCTCAAATAATAGTTAGAAATTATATAGCAGGTCATTTAAATCTTGATTCTGCAGGGTTTTGGCAGGGAGTTGTAAAGATTTCGGATGTATATCTTATGCTGATAACCAGTTCTTTGGGTGTTTACTATCTTCCTAAATTATCCGCATTAAAAACAAACATCGAGCTAAGAAAAGAATTATTTTACGGTTATAAAACAATTTTACCTATTGTAGGTATATTGGCATTGGGCGTATATTTATTCAGAGATTTAACGATAAAAATTCTTTTTACCGATAAATTTATGGCAATGTCAAGTTTGTTTGGCTATCAACTTTTAGGTGATTTTTTTAAAATAGCATCCTGGCTTTTGAGTTATTTAATGGTAGCAAAAGCCATGACAAAGTATTTTATAGCAACAGAAATTATTTTTAGTTTTAGCTATGTGGTTCTGGTAATTATCCTGGTGGATATAAACGGACTAATAGGAACAACTCAAGCTTTTATGATAAATTATTTGCTATATTTAACAGCAATGATATTTATATTTAAAGATTTAATTTTTAAAAAGAGAGAAATAAATGAATAATGATTTTCCGGCAATTTCAATACTTATACCTTCTTATAATCATGAAAAATATATAGAACAATGCTTAAACAGTATTTTGGAAGAAAATTATCCAAACAAAGAAATAGTAATTATTGATGATGGTTCAACAGATAAAACGCCTGAAATTATTGAACAATGGGCAGAGAAAAACAAAGATATAATAAAAGTTATTTTTAAAAAAAGAGAAAACAAAGGCGTGCCTAAAACTGTTAATGAATTGATTGATTTATCAACCGGTGAATATTTGGTCTTGTTTTCAAGTGATGATTATTTATTAAAAGGGGGAATATTTGCAAGATATAATTATCTTAAGGAAAATCCCCACAAAATGGCTGTTTTTGGTGATTGTACAGTAGTGGATGAAAATAATAATAAAATATATGACAGTGGTATTTTTCAATTATATAAAAGAAAAAAACAAAATTATCTTAATGATAAAGGATTAAGAAAAGAAATTTTTCTATACTTTTCATTACCCGGACCCGTTCTCATGGTAAAAAAAGAAATTTATAATGTTATTGGAAAATATGATAAATCTATTTTATATGAAGATTTTGATTTTTATTTAAAAACCGTTTCTGAAAATCTATTAGGTTTTGTTGATTTTTCTGTAAGTGCATACAGAAAGCATGAATCAAACACTTGCGGAAACAAAGAATTTATTCTTAAAGCAACTCCAAGTCATTTAAGATTACTATTTAAAAACTATAACTTATTTAACGGTTTTAGGTTTTTATATTTTAAAAAAATATTAAGCGTTATAGTTTTAGGAATTTATTTAAGATTATATATTTTTTTGAAAAATGCTAAATTGAAATTTTTCTTTAATATTTTAATAATTTCAAAAAATATAATTATAGGCAAAAATTTAAAAGAAGGATTATAGCTTATTAATTTAACTGCATTCCAATTTATTGTTAAGACAAAAATCGCTGAGAACTTTGACCATGCAAAATAAACTTGTTTCTATAGTAATGGCTACATATAACGGAGAAAAATTTCTCCGTGAACAGCTTGATTCTATTTATAGCCAAACTTACAAAAATATGGAAGTTGTTGTTTGTGATGACTGTTCAACGGATTCAACAGTTGAAATCCTTGAAGAATACAAACAAAAATACTGTTTAAAATATTATATAAATGAAAAAAATCTTGGCTATACCAAAAATTTTGAAAAAGCGGCTTCTCTTTGTAAAGGCGAATTTATAGCTTTTTCTGACCAGGATGACATTTGGTTTCCCGAAAAAATAGAAACTTTACTAAGAAATATAGAAAATAATTTATTAATTTTTTCTGACGCACTGGTGATTAATAGCAACAAAGAAATTATATGCAATTCAAGATACGATTATATGGGGAATCTGGAAAATGTTAAACCTAAATATTATCACGATTTTATTAAAAAAAATGTTCTTGGCTGTACGATTTTAATTAATAAAAATCTTTTAAACTATGCATTGCCTTTTAAAAAGACAACCGGTCACGATAATTGGTTGATAAGTATAGCGATTAAACTTAATTCAATAATTTTTACCGATAAACAATTAATCAAGTATCGAATTCATGGCGGAAATGTTTCAGGTACTGTGTTTAAAAACACTCCTACAATGAAAATTAAAAATTATCTGAGGAAAAACTTCACACCCGTTTATACGCCTTTAAGAAGCATATATTGGAATTTTAAAAGCTTCTATTTGGATTTGATAAATTAGCAAACGCCCAAAAAGGTTAAACAATGAGAAATAATGATATGATAAAATACTTTATAATATTTTGTAAAATGTGTACAAACAAGTATAAAAACAGGGCAGATCTTAATCATGTTTCCTGGTTACAATTAATATTGTATTGCATTAGACAATTTTTTCATCTATATAAAGGCACTTTTACAGCAGCATTAAAAAGTTATAAAAAAATTAATAATGAAATTGCTTCTATTATTGTTTTAGACAGAAAGTTATTTTTACCGGCAGCATTAAAAATTAACGATATTACTCTACTTCTTAGAGAAGCCTTAGATCCAAAACACTGGCATCAATATGATACTCCTGTTACTCCTGTTACATCCGATGATATTGTTGTAGATTGTGGAACATCGGAAGGTATTTGGGCAGCTTCAATAATAAATAAAGTAAAAAAAGTATATTTGATTGAACCACAATATAATTATTATGAGCTTTTATTAAAAACATTCAATTCCAATTCTGATAAAGAAAAAACAGAAATTATTAATTGCGCTTTAGGTAATATAGATGGAAACTGTAATATCGATGGTACAGGAAATACTGCAGCTATAAAAATTAATAACGAAGAAGGAAATTTATTGATATATAAGCTTGATACACTTTTAAAAGATAAAAACATAAGTTTTATAAAAGCGGATATTGAAGGTTTTGAACTTGAAATGCTTAAAGGAGCTACTGAAATAATCAAAAAGAATAAACCTAAAATAGCTATTACTGTTTATCATCCGGATAATAATTGGAAAGAAATAAAAAATTTCCTTACCTTACTGGTTCCTGAATACAAATTTATAAGAAAAGGATTAATTTTTAAAGGAAAGCCCTTAATGCTTCATGCCTGGATATAATTTAAACCCCCAATAATTACCTTTTTAAATCATTTAACGGTTATTTTTTAAAAATATAATCAACTGCACTAGGAAGAATATGATTAAGAAATGGAAACTTGCTTAATAAAAAATAATAATTTTGTTCTAAGAATTCTCTATTAATATATGAATTATCAAATTTAATATTGACATCAAACCCGGCATCTTTAGCCAGTTTAATTATATTCTTATATATTAATATATCTTCAATGTCGAGTCCTGGCCTCTTTTTATTAACTCTATATAATGCCTGTTTATAAATAAATTGCCTGCAGGAAGGTTCGTTTAAATAAAGACATATTCCTCCCGGTTTTAAAACCCGATATATCTCATTTAAAGTTTTTTTATGACAAACAAAGTGATGCGCGGCTTGGAAAGCAAAAATAAGATCTATACTGTTATCCTCAAGATAAATTTCATAGCTTTTACAAGTCAAGGTATTATCTAAAGATACGTTTAATATACGCTCCCATTCTTTATGATACTCAATAGCATATTTACTTAGGTCAGAAGAAATAACTGTTTTTTTAGGCAATAATTTTTTAACAATACAAGAAGCCCAAGCTGTTCCTCCACCTATTTCAAGAATAGATGCAGATGATTCAAAAATATCTCTATATTTATTTATTTTTCGGATAAAATGTTTTGCTGTTGAAAATTTGTCTATTAATATATCTAGCTCACGCATTGGGTTATTTTTGTCACAATTTTTCCATACATTAATTTCCCTCAATTCTTTTTTTTCTATATCAATCACTAAAAAATCCTCCTTGTACTAATTAATTTTCAATCTTGCATGTTATATAACATGCAAATATATATTTAAATATTAGACATACATATAAAATCGGATTTAGCAAAGTGGAGGATATACGCTTCTACTAAAATTAATTAATAATAAGGTTTCAGGGATTTTATTTTTAGATAAATATGGTAAATAAAGAAAATGAAAATTTTACATATTAATAACTTTTTTACAAAATATGGTGGAGCTGAAAATTCTCTTTGGAAAATTTCAAACCTGCTCAAAAATAAAGGTAATAAAATTTATTATTTTGCAACGGATAAACAACCTTATTTTATAGATAATTATGAATATTCAAAATATTTTCCAAAATATCTGGATAAAAGAAGAAGCAATATTAAAGATATTATTAATATATTTTATAATTTTGAAGTTAAAAATAATCTTGAAAATTATTTAAAGGAAATTCAACCTGATTTAATAATAACGCATAATATTTTGTTTCATTTAACGCCTTCAATTTTTGATGCCTGCAAAAAATTCAATATTCCTATCGTTATGTATATTCAGGATCCCCGTTTATTTTGTCCTGGTGGACTTCTTTCTTATTCTGACAAATATTGTTATGAAGAACCTTGCATAGCAGGGAATCCGATTTCTTGCATAAAAAACAGGTGCAAGCTTTCAAGTTTAAAAGCAAGTGTCATATCAGCCCTGAATTTTATTTTTGTAAGAACTCAAAAATTATTTAATAAATGTGATGCAATTATATGTTTAAGCGAAGCTTTAAAAAATCTTGCCGTAAAATCCGGCACTCCTTCCTGCAAAATAAAAGTTATAAGCCATTTTATTGAAGATGAAAAATTATTAATAAAACCTGTTTATAAAAATAAAAATTATTTTCTTTATGTGGGCAGGCTTGATAGAGAAAAGGGCGTACATTTTTTGATAGAAGCCATGAAAAATGTTTCATCTGCTATTCAGCTTCATGTTGTGGGTGATGGCTGTGAAAAAGAAAATTTAATCAGTCAAAAAGAAAGTTTAAACCTCAATAATATAAAATTTCTTGGTCATTTAAGCGGTCAGGAATTGGAAGAAGAATATAAAAATTGTATAGCAACAATTTTACCCTGTAACTGGTTTGAAGCTTTCGGTTTAACAAATATAGAGTCTTTTTTGTATGGCAAGCCTGTTATAGCAAGCCATCTTGCAGCAATCCCTGAAATTATTGATGAAGGCGTAAATGGAATTCTGGTTCCACCGACGGATATTAACGCGTTAAGCGCGGCTATTGAAAAGCTTTATTATAATCCTGATCTTGTCATAAAAATGGGCAAAAAAGGACGGAATAAAGTTGAAAAGCTTTACACTGCTGAGGTTTACTGGGATAAGTTTTTAAATGAGGTTTTATTAGAATTTAATGTGTTAGACTGTCATTCTCAGCGATCAAACGAAGCATTGGAAGCGTAAGGATGTACTATTATAATAGTTTTACAAATCATTGCGGCTGCGAATCAGTCTGATAAAAGCTTTGTAGTTTATACTTTAATCCTTCAAGAAGCATTAGGAAGCTAAAAAATATTATAGCAGTTGGAACCCTCAACCCATCAGAGTAATGATATATAAAATAAAATATTATCAGGCAGTTACTCATGTTGCTTATTAACTTGATGTTGTTAGAAGTTTTTTTGTTTATTGAATTTAATGTATTTTGATAAAAAATTAACACATATGGGATAAAATAAAATAGCGCAACAGCTCCATAATCAAAAAACATATCCATGTAGTGATTATGCGTTGTTTGTACATAATATATAGAACTATATTGGGATTGAGTTATATAATAAATAATTTCTCTTGATTTGCCGATTCCAAAGCCAAACAAACAGTTAAATGTATTCAAATTATTTATCCAATAATCACAGAAAAACTTCCAATTGCTTTTTCTTATATAATAAGAAGTAATTCCTCCACCTGTAACGGAATTAAAAGTATTCTCCAGTTTTTTCTGAATTATTTCAAAAATATTAAACTTTGCCGCTATAAAAATCAGCAGACCTACCAGCAAAATTCCAAATATAATTCCAAATTTTTTATTTTTTAAAAATTCAAAAAAATAAAATTTAAGCTTTAGCCTATAATTTATTAAAATAAATAAAAATGTTGATATTAAAATTGCGATTAAAGCAGATTTATTACAGTTTCTAATGGTAATTCCAAATAAAATTATAATGACAAAAGTCATTAAATTGTTGAATCTTGGAGTTATTAAATCATTGTTTTCAATATTATCAACATAATATTTAAAACCCAGAATTAAAAAGAAATATACAGACAAATAAATTTGTGTTCCATGTATTCGATCTTCCCTTATTAAAGGGAACAATAAGACAAATAAAATAAAACAGTAACATAGTATTTTACTTATTTTACAAATAATTTTGTCTAATTCAGTTTTATTATTTATATTTGTAAATAAAGACAAAGAAATAATAGAACTTACAAAAACCGCTAAACTGTCAAGAAAAATTATTGTTCTTGCAGACTGGTTTTCAGAAACTCCGCCTAAACCTGCCAAATTAACCAAATTTAAATTAAAATCCGAATAATAACAGAAATAATAAATTATATTTATTATAAAAAATATAAAGAAAAATCTAAAAGCGATAAATTTCCATAAAAAATTAAAGTTTTTAAAAAAATAAATAATTCCGGCTAATATAGCAAAACCAAAAATAACAGCATGAGGTTTTACAGAAATATGCACAGTTTTTTTAAAAAACTGATCCAAAACCATCCAAAAAAACATTAACTGAATAATTATATAGTTTAAAAAAGGATTAACTAATATTTTAGGAATTAAATATAATCCGATGAATGAAAAAATCGCAAAAACAGCTACAAGAAAACTTTCATCTGCCATAAATGGTATAGGTAAAAATCTTATAGCTATTTGCGCTCCAACATAGGCAAGAAAAATTATAAACAATCTTTGCCAAAATTTATCAGGAAGGTTTGATAATTTTTCAAGTATTGCTTCAATCATTATTTAACACCTATTACATCCTATTCTGAAACAATACAGAATTTCAGAATAGGATGTATAAAATCATTCTTCAAGATATAGCATTAAGGTGATGCAAGATAATATTACCCTGTTTACTAATAATTTAGGGTACTACTATGTATCAATAAATAAAACAAATTACCAATAATGAAAAATAATAGATTCTGGCGATAAAAAATAATAGATTCTGGTAATAATATAAAGATTATGAAACAGCTATTAAAAAATTTTTTCAAATATAATCAGGAGTTGTCGCTAAGTTACTTTAGCTTATTTGACAGGTTATTTAAACTGCCCTTAAATTACGGTCCGGATAATGCTTGGAGAGATTACGATTTTTTACTGGAAAACATTTTAGATAAAGTACACGGCTCAAAATCCGCCTCGGAGGATATTTATATTCTCGAAGTAGGAGCGGGAAAGACATCATCTTTTAATCAGTTTTTAAAAGAGAAATATTCTCTTAAAATAACAGGACTGGATATATCAGAAGAAGAACTTAAACAAAATGCCGTGAATGATTCAAACATTATTTTTGATGCAAATAATCAGGCTTATAAAAGCTCTTTAAAAGAAGTTGAAAATAAATTTGATCTGGTTGTATCAAAAATGTTTTTAGAACATATTAGTGATCCTGAAGTAGCTCATAAATTAATAGCATTTTGTTTGAAGCCGGAGGGCTTGGCAATGCATTTTCATCCCACGCTTTACGATCCTTCTTTTTGTTTAAACAGGCTTTTAAACCATAAAATGTCTTCCAAACTAATAAAATTCCTAAATCCATCCAGGCAGGCAATAGGCGTGTTTCCGGCTTATTATAAAAACTGCACTGCAATTAACAAAAAGCTTTTAAACTTTTTTGACTCTTGCGGGTATAGTTTGTTTTTTGAACGACACTATTATGGAGCCGGTTATTTTTGCTTTTTTCTTCCAATTTATATAATAATTTTTCATTTTTTACTTTTATGTTGCAATTTTGATTTAAAAACCTGCACAGCTTATTCATTGTTTTGTCTGCAAAAAAAGTAAACCGATTTTAGTAGACAAGAATAGGGAGAGGGAGAGGGAGAGGGAGAGGCACAGCCTCTCCCTATTCTAAAGCTTTTTGAAGGTTTTGTTATTTAACACTTATTGTATCTTGTTCTGAAATATTGTCTGATATTCTGAATTGCTCTAAAAGTCTATACTCTTCTAAAGTATTAATGTGTCTTTCCAGATCTGAATTTTCTTCTCTTGGAATAATTCCAAGTATTTTACTGATTTTTAACAAGAGGTAAAAACCTCCATTAATATTGAATTATCGAAGCAGACTGATTGAAAATTGACAGTCTGCTTTAATTTGTAAATAGTGGAGGTCTTCATCCGCTCAAGACAGTAAAAAGCGACCAAGCAACAATAAAAGAATAACTCCTGCAATAAGACTGAATGTTGCTGACAGCGATTTATTCCGA
>Ga0209417_1001869_pt1 | contig 36349 bp, 32 predicted proteins | sample RifGroF2_FD_184002 | JGI IMG/M metagenome (GOLD analysis project Ga0209417, IMG submission 184002) | Groundwater microbial communities from Rifle, Colorado, USA - Groundwater F2 (SPAdes) (version 2) | ecosystem: Environmental > Aquatic > Deep subsurface > Groundwater | place: Rifle, Colorado... | reverse complement strand
CAGGACAGTGTCATAACCGAATGGCAGATAGCCGTTATAGTCGTTTGTATAACCGCAGGTGGCGGTGAAAAATTGCTTGAGGTTTCCGGCGCAATATATCTGATTTGCTCTGTTTTTTGCCTTGCTGAGTGCCGGTAAAAGCATTGAAGCGAGCAGCGCGATTATCGAAATCACGACCAGCAGTTCAATGAGCGTAAATTTTGTTTTTTTCATATGGACCATGGGGGATTTTTTTTTGTTTATTGAGAATTTACCCATTTTTATTTTCCGCCTTTTAATTACCTGTATGTATCAAAAATTCCGAAGTTGATTATCTGTCCTGAGCTTGGGGACATTACGTCTTTGAATGGAGTCCATGCTGCATGTCCATCGAAAAAGAGGATATTGCCGCTTCCGAGATGCCGCATACCAAAAAAGTTATTCGCGTGGCCCGGGATTATGTTTCCTTCATTGATTACAGTAGCAGGAACAGCGGGGTCTGTGCCGTCATAATACTGCCATTCATTGAGCCACGCCTTGGTTGATGGATTTTTCACCATTCCTATCCTTCCCTTTCTGACTCCATTCACAATCGATACGGCTGTTGAATTTGCAGCCCTTATTCCGGGGGCATAAGACGTGGGAAAGGTGTTGGGGAATGGAACTTTATGTGAAGGACAGGTAAAGATAACCGGCTTTGTGGGTCTCTCTGCATATATTCTACCGAGGGAGTCGAATGAATTTTCTCTTTGCGGAACGTTAAGGTATGGGGCTAGCTGATAGTACCATGCGGGAGTGTTTGCGGTCGCGTACCCGCTGTAATTGGTCAGGACAGTGTCATAACCGAATGGCAGATAGCTGTTATAGTCGTTTGTATAACCGCAGGTGGCGGTGAAAAATTGCTTGAGGTTTCCGGCGCAATATATCTGATTTGCTCTGTTTTTTGCCTTGCTGAGTGCCGGTAAAAGCATTGAAGCGAGCATCGCGATTATTGAAATCACGACCAGCAGTTCAATGAGTGTGAATTTTGTTTTTTTCATACTGCCTCCGTAATCATAAGTATTTCTTCCATGCGTTTTATATTTGTGCTTTCACGATCTTTCAATATGTGCGGCATAATCACTTCCGGAGCGGCTGCGCGCGCCCCCGGACCAAACCATTCTGAAGAGCGCAGGAGAACGTCCACCGCGGTTGCTCCCGCCTTGAAATACTGTAGATCAATTGTCGAAAGCGGCGGGGAGAGAAGTCCCGATCCGGGATAACCACAATAGCCCATAACGGCGATATCGTGCGGGATTTTCACATTTATCTTCTTAAGAGCCTCATATACATAGATTGCAATAAAATCGGAAAAACAGAGAATAGCGGTGGGGGGAAATTCAGCTTTGGCGAGAAGTTCATGCACGGCGTTTTCCACATCTTTCTCAGAGTATGATGCGTATGCTATCATGCTCTTATGATTTCTTGCTCCGCATCTATGCAGAAGGCCAAGATATTCCTCTTGATCATAAGTCCTTATATCCTTGGCATTCAGTAAGATACTTCCTATATTTTTGTGCCCGTTGGAAACCAGATGCGTTACCGCCATACGCCATGAGGCCTTGTAGTCATTTCTGACTACCGCAAATCCGGTCTTCACGCGGTCATGAATCCCTCCGTGCGGAAGAACGACAGGTATATTCATTTGCCTCAGCATATCAATCAACGGCTCGTTTCCGTTAAAGCCGCTGGCCAATACAACCGAGCCTGAGATATTATTTTTCAGCGCGAACTCTCTCTGATTATTCCGCGAAAAACCGTTAAGAAAGTCAACCTCACAGGTTATTGTTTCGCGTCCGGCCTCGACCGCCCTTGCCAAGACACCGGGAAGAATATAAATAGAAGGACTCTCAAATTTATCCATATGGGTGGGAAGTACCAGAATCCTGCCGTTGTCATTTCCTGCCTTATAGGTTACATAAGTCCCGCGTGCGGGAAGCCTGGCAATCAACCCTTCCGACTCCAGTTTTACAAGCGCTGAACGAAGAGTCACTTTTGCGACACCGAGCTTAGCCGCAAGGTCAAGCTCCTTGGGAAATTTGAAATTAAAAGGATACTTTCCCTGGATTATTTCTCCTCTCAGGGTCCTGTAAACAATGTCTTTTTTAAATTCCGGAATTTTCATACAGTCCTATTCGATACTACTAGATAGTATACGGTATCAATTTGCAATTGTCAAGAGTTTACTTACACTTTACTTTCCATCCGCCATGGTTTATATTGGAAAAGCTTATCAAGAAATTAGGAAAAGGGGGATGATGTGGATAATTTCAGCTACTGGAACCCGGTAAGGACTGCATTCGGAAAAGGTTCCGTATCCCAGTTGCCCAATCTTTTGCCGCGCGAAGCAAAAATAATGATTGTTTACGGCGGCGGTTCGATTAAAAAGAACGGCGTTTACAATCAGGTCGTTTCCGCATTAAAGGGGCGTCAATTTTCAGAGTTCGGCGGGATTGGGCCAAACCCCCTCTACGAAACCTGCATTGAGGCCGTGAACAAAGTCAGGGAAGAAAAGGTTAACTTCCTCCTTGCTGTCGGCGGCGGTTCCGTAATTGATGCCGTTAAATTCATAGCGGCGGCATCTCCTTTCAAGGGGGAACCATGGAGCATCCTTTCAGAGCCCGGCATAATGCTCAATTCAGCAATCCCCTTCGGTTGTGTCCTTACGCTTCCGGCGACCGGTTCGGAAATGAATGCAAACTCGGTAATTTCACGCGCTTCGACTATGGAAAAACTTCATTTCAGCAGTCCCCTAGTATATCCGCGCTTTTCAGTAATGGATCCTGAATTCACATTCTCGCTCCCGCCGCGTCAGGTCGCAAACGGAATAATAGATACATTCGTCCATGTGATGGAACAGTATATGACCATTGTCAACAACGCTCCACTCCAGGACAGGCAGGCCGAGGCCGTCATAAACACATTGATAGAAGAGGCCCCGAGAGTAGTCGCCGAGCCCAAAAATTACGATGTCCGCGCAAACCTCATGTGGGCCGCGTCCAACGGATTGAACGGCCTGCTGGCCTGCGGACAAAAAGAGGACTGGGCAACGCACATGATAGGACACGAACTGACCGCGTTTTACGGAATCGACCACGCTCGCTCGCTCGCGGTAATCCTTCCCGCGCTCTGGCGCTATAAAAGAAAAGACAAACATGACAAGCTTATTCAGTATGCCAGACGCATATTCGCCATACAGTCCGACAACGAGGAAAGAGCCATTGATGAGGCAATAAACAGGACCGAAGATTTCTTCAATTCCCTTGATGTCTCAACGCATCTGGCCGATTACGGGATAAACGCCTCGGAAGCGGCCTCGAAAATACGTGACAGGTTTGATCAGCGTTCTGTCGCGTTCGGCGAAAATGCCGATATTGACGGCGCTGCTGCCTACGAAATAATAATGACCTGCGCTTGATTGGCCGGCCATTCGAAGACATAGTTGTTTTGTTTTCAGTGTCCGGTAATTTACCCGACTAGGCGAATTCTTTGCGCAGATGAGAGGACTGTATCCCCATTTCCTCCCGGTATTTGGCAACAGTCCTCCTGGCGACGGGAATCCCCTGTTCTTTGAGCATCTGGGAAAGCACGCTGTCCGAAAGTGGATTCTCAGGATTCTCCTTCATCACAAACTCCCTTATCTTTTCCTTTACGCTCTTTGAGGAAAGCTCCTCACCGTCAGAAGCGTGATAACCGAAAGAAAAGAAAAATCTGAACTCGAAGAGACCGCCAGGTATCTTTATATATTTATTGGCTATTGCGCGGCTGATGGTTGTCTCATGCATGCCGAGCTTGTCGGCCACCTGCTGCATCGTCATAGGCTTGAGGAACTCGATTCCCTTCTCAAGAAAGTCGTACTGATTATCTACAACGACCTCAGCTATCCGGCGAATGGTACTCTGACGCTGTTCAAGACTCTTCAGAAGCATCTTCCCGTTCATGAGCTTGCTCTTTATATATTCCTTTGCTTCGTGCGGGGTGTCCGGATTATCAAGCAGTTTGAGATAAAGCCCCGATATTTTGAGACGCGGAAGCTGTTCATCGTTCGAGGTTATAACATATTCGCCGTTTATCTTTTCGACTATCACCTCGGGAATTACAAATATCGGATTCTCGTGAGAAATAGCTGCGCCCGGATATGGATTAAGATTTTTAAGCGTATTGATTAGCGCGTATATCTGTTCAGGAGTCTGCCGCATCTTCTTGGCAACCTGTACTATCCTGTTCTTCGCAATATCGTCGAGATGTTCAGAAACCAGCTGGATAATGGAGTTATCGTCCGAGTTCCTTCTCTCAAGCTGAATAAGCAGACACTCACGGAGGTCTCTTGCCCCTATCCCCGGCGGTTCGAAAGACTGCACCAGCTTGAGCGCCTTCTCCGCATCCCGAATGTCAGACTCAGAAGCTGTAGCAAGGTCGGCCAGATGACTCCTGAGATATCCGGAATCGTCGATACTCCCTATAATGAGTTCGGCTATTCTGCCTATGAGCGGATCGGAATCCGAGAAACGAAGTTGCTCAAGAAGCTGCTCCTGCAGCGAGGTCTCCTCCACTATGGAATCAAAAAAGTGCTGACGCTTCTCCTCGTCATCATCGGAAAAATCATTCCTCGAATGTTGCGGAGGAGGAAAATCGCGCCATGAATCCGCCAGCTTGAGAATCGAATCAATCGCATCTTCGGACCTATCCCTGTTTTCAATGGCCCCACCGTCATCGGAACTCTCAACATCAAGACCGGCCTCCGGTTCCATGTCTGAGGCAAGTTCCTCGCCAGGCGGTTTTTCCAGCTCAAGAACGGGATTTTCCGATAATTCCTGGTTGATTTTCTCCTGAAGCTGGAGCATTGGGGTAAGTAATATCTCGAGTGACTGTATCTGTTGAGGCGCAAGTATCTGCTCCTGCCTCAATTCCTGTGACTGTATAAGATTATGCCCTGTCATTTTTTTCCTGCATGGTGTGTTGTATGGTCCATTTTTATTTTTTCCGTATAATGATAAAAATACATTCACATTCGAAATATTAAAATGAACTATGAAAAAATAAGCATCAGCAACTTTTAAATCAAAGATTGGTGTAAAATCTCCGAATAATCATATAACGTTTCTGCTCGGATTACAAGCGCCGAAATAGGGTTCATCTGGGGTGATATAGTCCCTGACGGCCCCCAAAACGGTATGCGGTATGCGCAATTTTCTAAATTATTTTGCGGATATGCTTATGCCAGTCTGTTGGAACTGTCGCGGCGACCTTTCTTGGCTTTCTTGGGCATCCAGAGGCAACATTCACTCCGGGAATGTTGCCTCTAAGAAGTTTTTCATAGACTTTTCGGAAATCACTCAGCGCAAAAACCATTACATGAGCACCGCCGATCTCGCCTTCCTTCATCAGTTTTCCACTTCTCATCAGTTCATAGTGTTTTTGTGCTGAAAACACTCTGCATGGACCGTTGCGCCAGCCCCATGTCCGGTACTTGACCATTTTCCCGCTTGGAAGTTTTACATTGTATTCTTCAGTCCGTTTTCCGAGACATGGGGCATCGTTCGTCATTTCAACAACATGCAGAAATGTATTTGCATCAGGGCAGTCTATCAGAATGACTTTACCATCTGCCTGTTCCAGAAGTTCTAGTGGAGAACCGTACCCCATAGTCGGGACATTATGGTGATTTTTTACATAATCAGCAGCATTCTTTCCCCACGCGGCAACCGCATGTGACGGATCGAGTGAACGAAAAACTCCCTTCATTCTCCAAAAAAAATCAGGTACCGCGCCGTTTGTCGTTGGCGTTTGCAGTGGATCATAGAAGCCTTTTCCTCTTTCGCTCACAGCCTCGTAGTGATTAAAGGAAGGCATCATCAGAACACCATTATTTCCAAGAGCTTCCATACAGGCCAAGCAAACCGTTTCCGCCCCCCCTTTAACTTCACCCATGGACGAAAGCGAAGAGTGCAGAATACATCTGTCGCCTTTTTTTATCCCGAGTTTTCGAAGTCCCTGAATAATATTGCTTTTTGTCAGACGATATTTGGGAAGCATTTTAAAATAGCCGTATTTTGTAAGATATTTGAAATATTCGATCAGTTCATTGATATCACTGTCACTGTATTTTTTACCATGCTCAAATTCTATGAAGCGCATAATCTCATAGAGGCTGCGTTTGCCATCCATCCAGTTTATAAGTGAATACATGTAAGGATCAGAAGGATGTTTAATTCTTTTATCATAAGGGACTTTAGTCAATGAAAATGGCATATCTTTTCCAATCCTTTTTAGTACGATATTGGAAGCTTTCCTTTCCATTTTTGAAAATATCGCCTTGGGAAAATCATCACACGTTTTGGCTGCAAATTGCCTGGCATATTTTCCAAACTTATTTGCAGTTCGTCTTTCATCCACGACGCTAGATATGATGTTGTTGAGAGATATTATTCTGTCTTTCTGGATGGAAGAAAGGAAGGTGGCCTTTTCAATCGAGTCTCGCACGGACAGTTCCTTGTGTTTAAGCATAGATTTTAATTGTATGAATTCCGAGACTAGTTCTTTCTCTGCGATCCCGTCTAGTCGCTTTCCCAATTTTCGGAGAGCGTCCTTTTCCGCTGTCGAAAGAAACAGCAAGTAAGTTCCAATCACAGATACTATCTCAAATCCTGTGTCCCAGTCAGGTTCTGAAAATATTTCATTCGAATTGTGGTGATATTTTCCGGAAGGCGTCCAGAGCCAGGTTGTCGGTACACCTATTTTTTTATCGGAACCAAAGGTGTCGCTAGAAAGATTTCCTTTTTTCTCCGTATATTTTAATTTTGGGTTGCATCCTTCGATAATATCCTTTATCATGAGGTCGCTGAAAAATGGCATGCTTGCGGGACAGATCCTCAATTCAGGAAGAATACCAGCCTTCCTGGAACTGTGGAACATACTGTCCATATTTACTACGCACAACATTTTGGAAGTATTTTTGCTATTTCTTAAATATTGGGCAAATCCATATCGCTCCATCGAGATTACAAAACGTATGCTTTTTTGTAGTTCAGGTATTCTTCCTTCAGAAGTTAAATTATTTATTGCCTGGCACATGGATATCATGATTGCGGCCCCTGTCGAATCATCGGGGATGAACGGCTCATACATATGTGCAAACAGGCATATTTCTTCTTTGGACTTTCCCGGAATACGACCTGTTACCGTAAAAATTTCACCATCGTAAATACGACTTTTGACTGTTGCCCTGACTTTGGCCTGGCCCTCGTCAAGAAACCTGGAAAAAAAACTGCCTTTCCTCGGGGGTATAGAAAAGCAGAATATCTTTTTATCTTCCTTTGTGTGATACCAGCCGGGGCTTGACATACCGTTAAGCCAGAAAGTATCGTCAGGACATTCTTCGGCTGCCGGCGAATATGACGATATGATTCCAACTGCTCCGGCATCTGCAGCCGCAGAATACATCTGCCCGGGATGAATAGTCGTAAAAACTGCCTTGTTTTTTATATCAACTTTTTTGTCCACATAATCGGACCATCTTACGACTTCACAATCCATTCCGTCTACCGGAGTAGGGGCGCTTCGGTTCCCGATGCAGAGGGTATTTTTCTTGAAGTCGGACAGTAGCCGCATCTCCTCGGAAAGAGAAGCGTCCAATATCTCAAGTTTGGCATCTTCGATATCCCATGCCTCTGGCATTATGTAGTCCATGTAACTTGTTTTGCCATCGGCCTTAAGGACTATTTTTCTAACATCGGAAGCACCAGCTTCTTTGAATTTGTGGAAGCAGTATTCTGCAGCCTTTGCAAAATCATTGTATGAGCATGTTTTTTCAAACCCGTGAATAGCGAACGAATTCTTTTTAAATGTTTCAAAATCAAATGATTTTCTGAATTCCGTATACAGTTTTTTGTACATAAAAACACTCCCGTAAATCTATGCTTAATCACTACTGTCCGGTAAACTTTTTGAAAAACTAGCGTAAACGAGAACTGTTTGTATATTAAAGTCGTCTAAAACATTGATATTCAAGCAGGAACTCGTTTACAATGCATTATAATACAATCTTTCAGCAGTTATTCAATTTTTTGCCCCGACATCGTTTTGAAAATGCAGTGGAGGATTCCTGAGAAGACCGCTACTGCAAGCATTTCACCGCCCGGAACATCCAGAGTTTTTCCCTGATTCAATCTCTCCCACTTTCGGGGCCGGGCGCAAATTTAAATTTTAAGGCGTAAAAAATCAGTTGGCCTCGAGGGTTCCATCACTCAATGCTGTCGAGGGAATGACTTTTAAAAAAGAGTTTTTACGTATACTTTTGCCGGAAGCTCTGACTCTTACATAATTATCACTCCAGCCTTCGGCGGAATCGGGGAGTATTTTTTCGACAAGGACAAGCAGCTCCTTGCCAATCTGGGATTTTGCGAAGGAGAACGCGCTTGCTTCGGCATCGCGGGACAGTACGGCGTATCGTTCAGCCGCTTTATCCGCCGTGACTTGATTAGGGAAGCTTGCGGCTGGCGTTCCTTCTCTCTTCGAATACGAGAAAATATGGAGGTTTGCGAAGGACAGTTTGCGGATGAGATCCCGCATTTCCTGAAAGAGTTTTTCCGTTTCGCCGGGAAAGCCGACTATGACATCGGAACCTATGTGTATATTCGGAATTCTCTTTCTCGCTTCGGCGGCAAACGCGGTGTATTCGGCGACAGTATATTTCCTGTTCATTGCCTTAAGTATTTCATCGGTACCGTGTTGAAGCGGCAGGTGCAAAAAACGGCAGATCTTTTCCGGGAATGATTCTATAACATCGATGATTTCGTAATTTGAAGGGTGCGGCTCTGTGGAGCCGAGTCTTATCCTGAAATCACCGTCGATTGCGGCAAGTTCCCTGACGAGTCCCGAAAGGCTCGTGTTGCCGCATTTGTAGGTGCAGATGTTGACTCCGGTAAGAACGATTTCCTTAAACCCGTTTTCCCGCATATTTTGGAAATCGGAGACTACCTCCCCAATTTCCCGCGAGCGTTCGCGACCCCTTGCATAAGGGACTATGCAGTACGAGCAGTATGAGTTACAGCCTTCCTGAATCTTAAGAAAAGCACGGCTTCTGAATGGGAAAAGGGTGTTCGTCTTTTCACGGAAGAGGTCGGAGACCTCCGGTGTCTGCTTTCCGTCCGCGGCTGTTTCGCATTGTGAATAAAAATTCTGAAGATGGTGGATAATACTTTTCTTTTCCTCGTTTGAAATGACAATGTCGGCCGAATCTTCTTCGAGCCATGCGTTTTTTTCGGTATCCGCGCCGCAGCCGGTGACGACGATGCAGCTTTCGGGATGCTCTTTTCTTATGCGTCTGGCGGCCTGGCGGCTCTTTCTTGAAGCTTCGGAAGTTACCGCGCACGAGTTGATTATTATTACGTCGGCATAGGACTTGAAGCCGGGCTTGACCATCTCGAATCCCGCGTTTGTGAGTCTTCCGGCCAGCAGTGCCGAGTCTGCCTGGTTTAACCGGCAGCCTACAGTGAGTATATTTACCTTTTTACCGTCAAATATTTTCATATCAGGACTTCTTCAGGTAACAGAACATAAGATGATATTCTTCACGCAGTGTGCCGTTATTTTCACCTGCGAGATATTCGATTGCCTTTTTCAGGATTGACGGAGGGATTGGTTTCCCGCTGGCATTTCCGGCGCCCGTTCGTTTAATATGCCGCAAAAAATCCAAGGGAGACGCGAAGTCGACATATTCCGTTTCTTCGCTAAATCTGCAGGTTTCGAAGATTGAACACATTGACCGGATATCCTGCGCCGGGTAGAGTTGCGGCCCGGGGAAAATACTTCCGGCCGAAGCGAACGCCTCTCTCAATTTTGGAAAAGTTTTATCGGTGAGCGTACTGAACGCAAGTGCTCCGCCGTGATTAAGTTTTTCATATATATTTTTTATGACGACAGGAAGCGTATCCTCCATCCACTGAAAAGTCAACCCCGAGACAGCGAGATCGAACGTTTCCGGAAACGCGAGTGCGTCAAGGGCGTCGCATGCCTTATACACAACGTTTCCCCTTAACTCCGGGTTTTCAGTTTTGCAGCGTTTCAGCATTTCATCCGAAAGGTCACATATCAGGAACGACGCTTCTGGAAAACCGGCGAAGAGTTTTTCCGTAAGAAAACCTGTGCCGCAGCCGATTTCAATGATTTTTTCAGGCTGTGGATTCAGATTGTTCAGCATGTCGTAGAGTTTCCCTGCTGCTCGTTTCTGAACGAACGCGTGTTCAGCATATGAAAAGGAACTTCTGGAAAAATTCTCGGCAATATTTTCTTTTCTGACGGTCATTTTCCAAATGTCTCCGAGAGGAAGCTTTTTATTTTTTTCATGCATTCATCCAGTCTTGTAAAAGGTAATGCGTGTCCGGCGCCTTCTATGATGACAAGCTCGGCGTGCGGGACATTTTTTTTCACAAAAGATGTCATGACCGGAGTGCTTATCAAATCGCCTGTTCCCTGAAAGATAAGGACGGGGATTCTGATTTCAGGGAGAACGTCGCGCATATCGCTATTTGCCAGAATATCGAGTCCTTCCCTCAATGTCGGGACATTGAGAAACGCGGGAATTCTTATATCAAAATTTTCGGGCTTTGCCATTTTTCTCCAGAAACTTTTAATGAGCGCCTCAGGATTTGTGTTCAAATGCTTTCTCATAGCGTCAATACTTTCATAATCCTGCGCGTCATAGGACATGCTGGACGTAAATCTTGCGAACGGCGAAAAAAGGATTAACGCTCTCACATTCTCTGAAGCCGCGGCGGTCTTCAGCGCGAAAAGCGAACCCATGGAATGGGCGGTTATAAAACATTGTTCATCGGTATACAGGGAAAAAGCATCTTCAATTTTCCGTGTGGCGCATTTTGAAAAAAATCCGGCGCTGTGAAAAATTGTCAGTTCCACCATTTTTTCATAGGGAGCATAAAGCTCCTCAGGCAGCGCCCAGCCCGGGAAAATATGCTGAACGACCCCGTCAGTCCCTGATCTGCCCATTGCCGATGACCAAGTATTTATAGGTATTAAGTTCCGGCAGTCCCATCGGGCCGCGTGCATGGATCTTGTCGGTGCTTATTCCAATCTCAGCACCCATGCCAAATTCTCCGCCGTCGGTAAAGCGAGTCGAGGCATTCCAGTAGACGGCGGCGGAATCTATTCCATTGAGAAATTTCTCGGCGGTTTGGGGATTCGCCGTAACAATCCCGTCGCTGTGTGATGAACTCCACTTGTTGATATGGTAAATCGCTTCTTCAACGTCATTTACAACGCCCACCGTAATAACAAGGCCAAGGTATTCTTCAGACCAGTCGGAATCGGAGGCCGGTATTGCGGAGGGAACGACTGAGCAGAATTTTTCATCGCCTCTTAATTCCACGCCTTTTTCAGTAAGGAGCTGCGCCGCCTTCGGCCCGAATTCATTGAGTATCGACTCATTGATTAGAAGTTTTTCAATGGAGTTGCAGACTCCCGGCCTCTGGCATTTTGCGTTCTCGATTATCCTGAGAGCCATATCCGCATCATATTCGCAGTCAACATATATATGGCATACGCCCTTGTAGTGCTTGATAACCGGGATTGTTGAATTCTCAACGACTGTCTTTATAAGGCTCTCGCCGCCGCGCGGAATGATGAGATTGATGTACTGGTTCATCTTAAGCATTACCTGAACGGCTTCGCGGCTTGTCCAGGGAATGAGCTGTACCGCTCCGTCCGGAAGTCCTGACTTTGTGCCCCCTGCGTGCAGAGCGCGAGCGAGAGCTATATTTGAATTTATGGCTTCCGAACCGCCGCGAAGGATGACGGCGTTTCCTGCTTTCAGGCAAAGGCCTGCGGCATCGACCGTCACATTGGGTCTGGATTCGTAGATAATTCCGATTACCCCGATCGGGACTGATATTTTTTCAATTTTAAGTCCGTTAGGTCTTATGACTGTGGACAATCTCCTGCCGACGGGGTCTTCCAGTGAAACAACATTGCGCAAGCCCTGCGCCATTTCGGATATTCTTTCGTGGGAAAGGCGGAGTCGGTCGAGCATTGCGACCGACATGGCGTTTTCCATTCCGGCGCGCATATCTTTTTCGTTGGCCGCGAGTATTTCATCGGTCGAACTTTCCAGCATGGCGGCCATCGCCATGAGGCATTCATTTTTAGCGTGTACCGTCATGGCGGCAAGCTCATATGAAGCTATGCGGGCTTTTTCGCCCATCTCAAAAAGTACAGCTTTTATTTCTTCCGATTCCGGATTTTCGGATTTCCGCATATTCCGGCTCCTATTTTGATTAACAATTCCAGCAATCTCAAATATATCCGCCGCCGGCCACTCTTTCAACCCGGTCATCCGGCTGGATGAGGCGAAGGCTTCTTAGCGCTAGAGAAGCTGGCTGAAGAGATCGCCGTAGAGGTCTGTAAGTTTTTCTATTTTCTCGCGGGCCTTTTCGATTCTTGTGTTAAGGCGCGCCTCACGAAGTTCCATTTCGCGCAGGGAAAGCTGTTCAGTATCTATTTCCTTTTCGGATTTGTCGAACTCGCTTTCAATGCGGTTTCTGAGTTCGTCCTTGTCGAGTCCTGTTATTTGCTGAAAGAGCGGCGCATATTTTTCGAAATCGCCAAGCCCTACGGAAAATAAGGCGGGCATGTCCCTGATCATATTTCGTGTCGCAATAAGGCCGTTGGGCAGTTCGACCATGGCCAGTTCGTCGGCTATCTCGGGAAGGGAGAATTCCTCGTTCCCCGTGGATATATCAAAAATTTTTTCAATGTTTGAAGCTTTTGCGGAGGCGGTACTCTTCTTACAGTCGAAAAAAGTGCATATTTTGTCGAGGCTGAGGTATATATCATTTTCCTTATCGAAAAGGAAGTTAAGCCTGGCTATCACGACTATTACGGCAGAGGCGATTATTTCAGGACGACTTTTTTTTATCCCGTCAGATGTTAAAGATTTTTTGAGAAGCTTATTTGATAACGCCGCGAGTTCAGAGTCCAGGTATTTCTCACAGAACGGATCGAGAAACCCTTTTACTTCTTTAAGCTTTTCAGAAAATTTCTTTTTAGGAACTTTACTCATTTTCCGGCAACTTTGCTGAAATATAGTTTGAATCAAAATACATCCCGACATATATATATCAATTTAATTTACAAAAATTTGACTTTGTATGAAAACATGTTAAAGATACGTTTCTACACTATTAACTACTAAGGAGGTATAATAATGGAGGAGCTCAGAAGCACTCCCATTGCGAATGAGCATGTGAAGCTCGGCGCAAGAATGGTTCCATTCGCGGGCTGGAACATGCCCGTACAGTACGCCGAAGGTATACTCGCAGAACATGCCCACACCAGAGAAAAGGTTTCGCTTTTCGATATCTGCCACATGGGGGAGTTCAGGGTCAAGGGAAAAGACAGCGCGGAAGCCCTCGACGGAATCCTCGCGAGACCGGTACGTGACCAGAAAACGGGCGTATGCAGATATAATTTTCTGCTTAACGAGAAGGGAACGGTCATCGACGACCTTCTTGTCTACCGCATAACTGAAGATGAGTTTTTTATCGTCGTCAACGCGGGGACCAGAGATGGGGATGCGGCGCAGTTCCGGAGGCATCTGCCCTCGGGCTGTACTTTTACCGACGAGTCCGACGAGACCGCGAAATTCGATATTCAAGGTCCACTTTCAGTCGAAGTCATTGAGAAGCTGGGCTTCAAACGTGAAACGCTTCCCGGCTACTTCAAGTGGATAAAAGGCAGAATCGGTTCTGTCGACTGTCTCCTGAGCCGTACCGGATATACCGGAGAGCTTGGATTTGAGATTTACGTACCCGCTGATAAGGCCGTCGATATATGGAATATCATTATGGCGCAGGAAAATGTGAAGCCGGCCGGACTTGGTGCGAGAGATACTCTCAGGCTCGAAATGGGCTATGCTCTTTACGGACATGAACTCAATTTAGAGACGACTCCGGTCGAGGCTGGCTATGGCAAAATGCTTAAACTGGAATCAGGTAGAAAATTCATCGGCAGCGAAGTCCTCGTCTCAAGTCCCGCGAAAAAGCAACTTGTCGCGATTGAGCTTGACGGCCGCAGGGCCGCACGTGAAGGTTCGATTGTAAGGATTGACGGGAAAGAGGCAGGAAAGGTCAGCTCAGGGGCCTTCGGTCCATCCCTCGGTAAAGCCGTGGCCATGGCATATATTTACAGTGGATTTCCGTCTTCGGCGGGGACCAGGGTAAGCCTTGACGCCGGGAAGGCTTCGATAGATGGTGTTATAGGAGAACTACCGTTCTATAAAAATGGTACGGCAAGAAAAAACATCTAAAAAAAACTAAAAATACAGGATTATTTTCTTGAATTTTGTTTTTTAGAATGCTTTTTATTCTCGAAAATGATTTTGTTTTTAGACAATTATAAATAATGGAGTAATAAGATGAAATATTATTCAGCGGATCATGAGTGCATATGGCTGGATGGCGAAGTCGCCTATGTAGGGATTTCAAAGCATGCGGCGGAAGAACTCGGCGACATTACCTATGTCGAGCTTCCTGAAATAGGACACGACCTTATTCTGGGCGATACTCTCGGCGTGGTCGAGTCTGTAAAGGCGGCCTCCGATGTTTACGCGCCAGCCAGCGGCACCGTTATAGCAGTCAACGAAAGACTGGTCGACGATCCTGGCCTCATAAATGTCTCCCCCGAGGACGAAGGCTGGATATGCAAGCTCGACAATATCGACCATGACGAACTCGATGAGCTTATGAACGAAGAAGCTTACGCGAAATATCTTAAAGAAGCCTGATATACTTCTTTCCGGATGCCTCATTGAAAATGTGTGTGGAAATAAACTAAACTAAAGTTAAAGGAATCAATACCTTGCCGTATATAGCCAATACCGAGGCGGACCGGAAGGAAATGCTTGATGTTGTGGGACTTGAGAGCATAAATGAAATGTGGGAAAAGGCAGGGATTAAGCACCAGGCCCCCACGCTTTCAAACCTTCCGTCCGGTAAATCCGAATTCGAAGTAACAAACGAACTTAAAAAACTTTCCGAACTTAACGCGTCAGAGCTTACATGCTTCGTGGGCGGTGGTTTCTATGACCACATTATTCCGGCCGCTGTGGGCGAGATATGTTCGAGATCGGAATTTTACACGGCGTATACCCCGTACCAGCCGGAAGCGTCGCAGGGCACGCTTCAGTCCATTTACGAATACCAGTCGGCGATATGCCGCCTGACAGGGCTGGACGTTTCAAACGCGTCGATGTACGACGGCGGAACCGCGTTGTTCGAGGCGATGATGATGGCTGTCAGGATTACCGGCAGACGTCAGGCCGTAATATCGAAGGCCGTCTCGCCTATCTACAGAAAAATGATAGAATGCTACAGCAGCAATCTTGATGTGGAACTCGTTGAGACTGAAATAGAAAGTTCCAGCGTTTCTTCATGTGTAGATAAAATGGCCGCCGCCGTTTCGGATAAAACCGCTTGTGTGATTGCGCAGTATCCGAACTTCATGGGATGTGCCGAAGATTGGAAAGCACTTGTGGATAAGGCACATGAGAAGAAGGTCGTCGCCATATGCTCCGTCTATCCGACAGCGCTTTCGGTACTCAAGACCCCCGGCGAAATGGGCTTTGACATCGTTACCGGCGAAGGGCAAAGCCTCGGCATTCCGCTTAGTTTTGGGGGCCCTTACCTCGGCTTTATGGCGGTGCGCGAAAAGTATATGAGGAAAATGCCCGGGCGCATCTGCGGAAGGGCTGTTGATTCAGAAGGGAAGACAGGTTTCGTCCTTACGCTTCAGGCGCGGGAACAGCATATCCGCAGGGAAAACGCGATGTCGAATATTTGCTCGAACGAAAATCTCTGCGCCCTTACGGCACTTGCCTACCTCTCATGCGTCGGCAAACAGGGTTTTCTGAGGATTGGCGAACTTTGCGAGTCAAAAGCCGTCTTTGCGCGCCAGGAACTTCTTAACATAAAAGGAGTTCAGGCTGTCGGTCCGGAATCGTTCTTTAATGAATTTGTGATAAAGCTTCCCGGAGACGCCTCGGAAATCACAGGCAGAATGATAGAAAAAGGTTTTGCCGCGGGTTTTCCGCTCGGTCGCTACTACGATGACAGGAAAGACCAGCTTCTGATAGCTGTTACAGAAAAGCGGACACGTGAAGAAATAAAAGCCTTCGCGAACGCGATGGAGGCAGTATTATGGAATTGATTTATAATAAGGGAAAAGAAGGACGAAGAGGTTCGGTACTCCCCGTTTCAGATGTCGGCAACGCCAGTGCGGTGCCGGAATGCCTTAAAAGAGAAAAACCAGCGGCTCTTCCACAAGTGTCTGAACAGGAAGCTGTAAGGCATTTTACGCTTCTCAGCCGCATGAATATAGGGCTTGACTCGTGCTTCTACCCTCTAGGTTCATGTACTATGAAGTACAATCCAAAATTTCATGAGAAAATAGTCAGATTTCCGGGGTTTTCGGATCTTCATCCGCTTTTACCTCAACTCAGGAACGGCGGAGCCCTGACACAGGGAGCGCTTGCGGTTATCTATGAGTCGGAACGGCTCTTGAGTGAAATTCTTGGCTTTTCGCAGTGCACCATGCAGCCAATGGCCGGGGCGCACGGGGAACTTGCCGGAGTGATGCTTATTGCCGCCTATCATAAGGCCGCAAAAGATACGAAGCGCAAGATAATGCTCATTCCGGATGCCGCGCACGGCACGAACCCGGCAACAGCCGCAATGGCGGGCTTTACGACCAAGGTATTGCCGTCCGACGAAGAGGGGAATGTAGACATCAAGGCGCTTCGTGAAGCGCTCAGTCCCGAAGTTGCGGGTCTGATGCTCACATGCCCCAATACGCTCGGTCTCTTCGATCCTAATGTGAAAGAAATATGCGGACTCGTTCATGAGGCCGGCGGCCTCTGCTATTGCGACGGGGCGAACATGAACGCCATCATAGGGCGTCTGAGACCCGGCGATCTAGGATTTGACGTGATGCATGTGAATCTACATAAAACTTTCGCAACCCCGCACGGCGGAGGCGGTCCAGGTTCAGGCCCGGTAGGCGTATGTGATAAGCTCGTGCCGTTCCTGCCCGTTTCGAGGGTCGTAAAGCGTGAAGACGGAACATATTCGCTTAAGTATGATTTTCCGGAATCAATCGGCTACATAGCGCCGTTCTACGGGAATTTCGGAGTCATACTGAAGGCTTATGCCTATATCCTCACTCTCGGGAAGGAGGGCGTAGTCAGAATCAGCGAAAACGCCGTCCTGAACGCGAACTATATCAGGACTAAACTCCTTCCGTACTATGACCAGAAGTACAAGAGGGTCTGCATGCACGAATGCGTGTTTTCCGCCTCGAAGCAGACGGAAAAAGGAGTTCATGCCCTCGATATTGCTAAAGCACTTATAGATAGAGGGTTTCACCCGCCGACAATATATTTTCCGCTTATCGTTCCCGAAGCTCTGATGATAGAACCCACGGAAACGGAATCAAAGGAGGATATCGATACATTCATCAAGGCGATGATCGAAATCGCCGAGACTACCCTGAAGAACCCCGAGGAAATAACAAGGTGTCCGGTAACAACCCCCGTAAGGCGTATGGACGAGACGGCCGCGGCGAGAAAACCAGATCTGGCCTCAAAAGAATAAAAAATGTCCTACGAATACAAATCAATATACTTTGACGACCCGCTCATTTCCGGACGGGTACTCGATATTTTTGAACCCGGGGAACTATCACAGGATACGGCCCTCTTCTTTGTCCACGGCGGAGGCTGGAATGCCGGGTCGAGAACAGGCTATCACGTGCTGATGGAGGAATTCAGAAGGCGCGGATTTATCTGTGCCTCTACCGATTACAGGCTTGTTCCCGGGGTTGACATATTCGACCAGCTTACCGATATAAGACACGGCTACGATATATTTACCAGTTTTCTAAAGACAAAGGGACGTCCCCTTAAAATCGTTACTATGGGTTCCTCGGCCGGCGGACACCTCGCCGGACTCCTTTCCTTTGCCAAACCCGGCGAGTGCGGAGAAAAAACTTCGCTATGCGGCTACATGATGCAAAACGAATGGATAAAGCCGATGGGAACGGCCCTTCACGCGCCAGCTCTTCATTTTGAACCTTGGGAGGACATATTTCCCGGAATACTCAGTGCGATGGAAGCGGGAATGAAGGCTCCTTACGCTGAGGCCAAAGGAAAATATAAAGCGGTTTCGCCGATACACTATCTTTCGAAGGATTCATGCCCTGCATTTGTTCTTGTCGCAGGCAATGAACACATGTTTCCATGCTGGCAGGCGGAAGAAGCCGTTAAGACACTTAAGGGATTTGGGATTAAGGCACAGTACAAAGTCTATAAAAATGCGGAGCATGGTTTTCTCTACGCCCTTGACAGATGGCAACAGAAGGAAGCCTTCCAGGATATTCTTGACTTTATAGCCTCGATTCAAGTCTGACGAGGGCGATTTGACGCTCTTTTTGCGGCGAGCTTGATGGCTTCGATAAGGCTTCCCATATCGGCAACTCCCTTCCACGCTATTTCAAATGCGGTGCCGTGATCGACACTTGTGCGTATTATCGGAAGCCCGAGGGTTGAGTTAACCCCCTTTTCAAAGGCGAGCATCTTGAAAGGGATGTGGCCCTGGTCGTGGTACATTGAAAGGATCCCGTCAAATCGGGAACGGATTTTTTCTATGAAAAGAGTATCGGGCGGGAACGGCCCTTCGATGTCCATTCCTGATTTTCTGAGTTTTTCGAGGGCGGGCTTGACAACTTTCTCATCTTCGCTGCCCATGTAGCCATTTTCTCCGGCGTGGGGATTAATGGCGGCGGCGGCGATGCGGGGCTTTTCTATTTCTTCGGCCTTAACGGCATCGCAGAGAAGATTGGCTACTTCGATGATTCTTGCGTCGGTTATATGATCGGAGACCTCGCGAAGGGATATGTGGGTAGTCACGAATGCGATTCTCAAATCGCCTGCGGACTGCATCATTGCAAAATTTTTCACGCCGCAGAGCTCGGCGATAAGCTCAGTGTGGCCCGTGAAGCGAATCCCCGCAAGATTGACCGATGCCTTGTTCATGGGGCAGGTTACGATAGCGTCGACTCTTCCGTCAATGGCGTCATTTGTTGCCTGAATTACGGTATTGCGAGCGATTATTCCGCACTCGGCATCGGCTTTGCCCGGCGAAAGTTCTCTATATTCCATAGTACCTGTTTCGCAGATATGCGGGATATGGCCTGATGCAAATTTCTCGGCGGCGGCGGCAATAATGTCAGGGCACCCGTAAACGATGATTTCGGCGATTCTTTTTATTTTCGGGTCGTTGGCGGCGCGCACGGCTATTTCCGGACCTATTCCGGCGGGATCGCCCATGGTCAAAGCTATTTTAGGGATAAAATCCATTTTCCCCTCTTACCAGGATTGTCCTTTTTTCGCATAATATTTGGCGATATGCGGGACTATCGGTTTGATGAGTTGTTTTATGGCTTTGGCGTATTCGCGAATCTCCCACTGGGCGTGTTCGCTGTCCCTGAGTTCAAGGAAGTGCAGGAGGTTGCCGAGATTGACGGTTCCCCAGAATGTGACCATCATGTTCTGCGGGAGGACGCCTCTGGCCTGCTCGCGGCAAACGCCGAAGTCAAGAAGCTTATTATAAAGCTCAAGGCTTGTTTGGTTATGGACTGATATCATTTGTCTGAGTTCTGCATCCTCGAAATCGGGAGAGTCGATTGAGGCCTGCCGATTAGTCTGGGCCTGCTTGCGGAGTTTCGCCGGTGTATAGAACTCAAGGTCTATTTCGGTATATCTTCTCGATATCTCGTTATATGACCATGTTCTGTGTCTGTGCCACTGGCCCCGAATAAAGAGCGGGCAGTGAATGCTAAACGTAAAGACGATATGTTCAAGCGGACTTGTATGGCGGTTCTCTATGAGATAATCAAGGAGTTGGGCATCCTTTTCGTCCATGGATTCCTTCATTTTCCCGAAAGAGACGCGTGCGGCATTCGCCGCTGTTATTTCGGAGCCTAGGTGATCGATAAGGCCCACCCAACCCTGACCATCGAGAACTTTGACATGTTTATCCGGAGGTACATTTATATGCTTCACTGCTGGACCTCTTATTTTAGTTTTTGTTTTTGGATTCTGGATCTTGTGAGGGTATGTGAGGATAGCAGAGCCGCAGATTTTTTTGGAATGAAAGGCTCTATTATCTCATAGTTTTCGAGTTTTTCATAGAGTTTTTGGGAGGCATTCAGGAATTCTGACCACGACAGGAATCTTTTCCCCGGGTCTTTTGCGGTCATTCGCATTATGAACTCTGTTGTTTCGTCATGGATTTTGATGTTCGGGTTTCTCTCATTGGGCATGGGGAAAGGCTCTTCTATGTGCATGCTGAGGATTTCCTCTTCTTCCATGGAATGGAATGGGAGTACGCCTGTGAGCATCTGGAAGAAGATAATCCCGAGAGAGTAGATATCTGAATGCCATGAAATGTTTTCGCCGAGGATCTGTTCGGGGCTTATGTACCAGGGGGAGGCGGCTGAGACTCCACCGGAGATGTGCCGGGATGCCCATTCAGAGAACCCGTAATCGGAGATTTCTATTTCATCGGACGAGTTGAAAAGGATATTGGATGGCTTGAGGTTGCAGTGAATTATCCCGTGTTGGTTGAAGGCATAGCTGAGACCCGTGCCTATTACGCTGATCATATCAATTGCGTCGAGCTCTGTGAGTGGCGCGGTTTTAAATATTCTTATCTTTAAACTTACGTTCGGCATGTAGCTCATCGCGTAATAGGGGTGCCCCTTGTGTATTCCGCAGTCGATATACCTTACGAAGGATATGTGTTGGAATGAGGAGGCTTTTTTAAATGAGGAGAGAAAATCCTCCTGGCCAACGATATTGTCGGACATGTCCTTATCAAAAATTTTCAAGGCTACAGCTTTTTCCTCGCCTTCGGCTCTGGCCAGGTATACTGACGCAGAATCATCCATTCCCAGTTTTCGGAGTATAGAGAAGTTTTTGATGACTGTACCCTGCATCAGGTTGAGCTTGTATGAATATGACTGCAGCGGGCCGCCGAGTTTATCCTCATCAAGTCTCTCGACTGTTTTAGTTGTTTCAATCTCGGAAAGGTGTTCGGCGGAGAATGTCCTGAACGAGTCCACAATTTTTTTAGAGACATTTTCGATATTGTCAGTTTCCGAATACCTTATTCTTATATCTCCCACGATGATTTCGTCGCCGTCTGAGAGTATGATGGGGGAGGCTACTTTATTTCCGTTCATAAGGGTGCCGTTGGTGGAACCGGCGTCAGCAACCACAAATGAGTCTTTCTGCGGATAATAATATATTAAAGTATGCTTGCGGCTGATTTTGCCGTGTCCCGGGAAGGCTAGGTCATTGGCCTTGCTTCTTCCGATTGAGATACGGTCTTCTTTCTGAAGCTTAATCTTTTTGACACCAGTGGTGTCTGTATATATGAGATAAGACATAGGCATGTCCTGTTTGTTTTAGTCAACAATTTTAAAAACATCCGTCAGAAGATAGTCCTGAATGTATTATATTCAAGCCGAGAGGCCTTAATTTCATAAGAACGGGCAGGGGTTGCCTGTTCGAGAAACGCTGTTATATTAGGGGTAGTGTCCGGGAGAATGAAATCAAAGGGGATGGAAATGTCAAAAACTATTTTTCCCGCGTTCCTTTTTTTTGCGCTGCTTTTTTTTAGTGGATGCGGCGGACCCGGAAAGGGAGCTGTGGCAGCGTCCCGGCTTCTTGGAGCGGCCCAGGATGGAGACGAGGAGCAGGTACGGGATATTTTGAATAGCCGTCAGTCCATTGACGCAGTCGCCAATTCCGGCGGCGAGTCGCTCTTGTGGGCGGCCCGAAAGGGATATACCGGAATAGCCAAACTTCTTCTTGAAAATGAAGCCAATGTAAATTACACGGATGAGAACGGAAAGACCCCGCTTCTCTGGGCAGCGGAAAAAAATCACCCTAGGATAGTCAGGGCTTTCATTGAAAATATGGCCGACGTAAACGCTGCGCAAATTGACGGAAATACCGCGCTCATCCAGGCCGCTGAAAGAGGAAATACCGAAGTTGTAAAGGAGCTCATCAAGTCCAAGCTCCTTGGCATAGACCGAAAAAATAAGAACGGAGCCACTGCCCTAGTGATGGCATGTTCCGGAGATAAAACACCAATCGTTGAGATGCTCCTGTCAAAGGGCGCCGATGTGAATTCCTCTACGAGTTACGGTTTTACACCGCTTATAAATGCTGCCGCCAACGGCAGTTCCGAGATGGTCGCGGTTCTTATTCGGAAGGGAGCTGATCTTCAGACCGAGAATTTTTTAAAAAGCCCCCTCTGCTGGGCCGCCAAGAACCGGAACAATGAAACAATAAAGGAAATCATAAAAAAGATAAAAGACATAAATACCGGCGATAAAATCGGCAAAACCCCTCTTATGTGGGCTGCCCAGGAAGGCTTTACAGAACTTGCCGAAATACTCATCAAGCAGGGTGCCGATGTTAATATCGTTTCCAAAGATGGAAAACCTGCCCTCCTCTACGCTGCGCAATCCGGAAGTTTCGATATCATAAAAAGACTTCTTGAAAACGGAGCAGACCTTGAAGCCGGCGAGAATCAAACCCTCAAAACTGCACTTTTTTTTGCAGTCGATCAGGGAAGTCTTGCCTGCGTGAAGCTCCTCATAGAAAAAGGGGCTAGCGTAAAGACGAGGAACAATAATTTCGCAACTCCTCTGCATTACGCCGCACGAAAAGGACTTCCCGAAATAGCCGCACTCCTTATTGAAAATGGAGCGGAGGTCGATGCGAAAACAGATAGCGGCGATACGCCTCTGGGAATTGCATCAGCATACGGAACAACAAAAACCCTTGAATTGCTCGTCAAAAATGGAGCCAACGTAAATCAACGGAATGTGAACGGGTTCACCCCGCTCATCCTCGCCTCGGAATATGGAGATATTGAAAAAGTTGAGTTTCTATTGAAGAACAAGGTTGATGTTAACGCGAAAACCGAAAAGGGGGAAACTTCGGTATCTCTGGCCACCCAAAAGAAGCATGATGCAATCGCGGAACTGCTTTTGAAATATGGAGCAAAGAAAGCGAATCCAGTTCATTGAAAGGCAGCCGTCTCCCCCATTGTCCCATTAATCTCTTGCGGATTACTGCCCGACCAACAGCGGTCCCTCCCTTGAATTTCTTGAATACTTCCGGATTTGCATTATATTCCATGGGCTTGGTTCAAGATTGACCAGCTGAAAGGGTGCAGTAATGAAAAGTTTCCGGAAAGAACTGTGGTTCAACATTTCCTCGCGCCGCGGATTCATCAATATTACAGGCGATGTGACCGACTGTCTTGCCGAAAGTAACATAAAAGAGGGCCTGCTACTCTGCAATGCCATGCACATTACCGCATCCGTATTCATAAATGACGATGAAAGCGGCCTTCATGCCGACTTCGAGAAATGGCTCGAAAAGCTTGCCCCAGAAAAACCTTACTCCCAGTATGCGCACAACGGTTATGAAGACAATGGCGACGCTCATTTGAAAAGAACAATAATGGGCCGCGAAGTCGTTGCCGCAGTTACCGACGGAAAACTCGATCTCGGTCCGTGGGAGCAGATCTTTTACGGGGAGTTCGATGGCAAACGCAAAAAGAGAGTGCTTGTAAAGATCATCGGCGAATAAAAAATATAATATAAATTAAATATTTACGGAGAATTTCGATGGCGAACCCGCATATAGATGAATTCATGAAGGTCTTTAAATACGAAGGCCTTACTTTTGACGATGTGTCGTTGGTAACGCAGTATGCCGACTTCCTTCCCGAAAGCGCGGATATCTCGACAAAGCTCAGCAGAAATATTTCCATGAATATCCCGTTCCTCAGCGCCGCTATGGATACCGTCACCGAAAGCGAGATGGCGGTCGCCATGGCCCGACTTGGCGGAATAGGCGTTATTCACAAAAACCTTTCAATCGAAGCCCAGGCCGAAGAAGTCAGAAAGGTTAAGCACTACCTCAACGGACTTATAAAAACGCCCGTGGTCTTTTATCCCGATCAGACCGTTGACGAGATGCTGAGAATAAAGGAGATGCGCAAGTACTCGTTCTCAGGGTTCCCAATCGTCGAAAGAAATGGAAACATTGTGGGAATAGTAACGGCAAGGGACCTTAAGTTCCTTACCGACTACAGTATGAAGGTCGAAACAGTGATGACAAAGAATCCCGTTACCGCACCCGAGGAGACCGCTCTCAACGAGGCTTTCGGAATAATGATAACCAGGAAGGTCGGCAAACTTCCTATAGTCGACGAAAAAGGCAAACTTGTCGGGCTTTATAGTTTCCACGACGTCAAAACGCTTATAGAAAACGTCGAGCCCGACTATAACAGGGACAAGAATCACCAGCTCCGTGCCGCCGCAGCAATCGGGCCCTATGACTCGGCGCGCGCCTTCGCCCTTGCCGCCGCGGGCGCTGACGTTATTGTGGTCGATACCGCTCACGGACACAGCAAAGGCGTCATCGAAACAGTAAAAGAACTCAAGAAAAATTATCCGGAAATAGACGTTATTGCGGGAAATATTGCCACCGCAGAGGCCGCAAAAGCACTTGCGGATGCGGGGGCCGACGGAATCAAGGTCGGCATAGGACCCGGATCCATATGTACGACAAGAGTTGTCGCCGGAGTCGGCGTTCCCCAGTTGAGCGCCGTTTACAATGTCAGAAAAGCTCTGCCAGATGACGTGGCGGTGATTGCCGACGGTGGCATCCGCCAGTCCGGCGACGTCGCCAAGGCGATAGCGGCAGGCGCCTCCTCCGTGATGATGGGGTCCGTTCTTGCAGGTACTCAGGAAAGCCCGGGCGAAAAAATTATTCATCAGGGACGCCGCTATGTGGTTTACAGGGGCATGGGAAGCCTTGCCGCCATGAAAACATCAAAGGGAAGCCGGGAGCGTTACGGACAGGCGGACGTAGACGATGAGAAAAAGCTTGTACCCCAAGGCATTGAGGGTATGGTTCCCTACCGCGGCTCAATATCTGAGGTCATCCATCAGTTTTCGGGCGGTGTAAGATATTCCTGCGGCTATTGCGGAACAAGGACGCTTCCCGAGCTTCAGAATAAAGCGATATTCGTAAAAGTTACGAATGCCGGGCTTAAAGAGGCTCACCCGCATGACGTGACCATGCTTAAGGATGCGCCTAACTATATGTCCTCTTAAAGAGCGGCATTTCTGTCCGAACTATAAGGGATTGGCATCATGCCGGCATTGAGCTGGAAGAGAAATCTGTTTTTTATGTGGATTGCCCAGTTCTTTTCGATCATGGGATTTAGCTTTGGTCTGCCTTTCGCGCCGTTCTATATACAGTCAATGGGAATAACAGAGCCTTCACAAATCAAGATGTGGACGGCTGTTTTTGCAGCGGCGCCTGCCCTGACATTCATGATCTTCGCGCCATTCTGGGGTTCGGCCTCGGACAAATTCGGCAGGAAGATAATGCTTATAAGGTCCTATGTCGGGGGGGCTGTCGTCCTGACGCTTATGGGGCTTGTCGGAAATGTCTGGCAGCTAATCGGCCTGCGGCTTCTTCAGGGGATGCTTACCGGAAGCGTAACTGCCGCACAGACAATGGTTTCAGTAAATACGCCCATTGAACGAAGCGGCTTTGCGATAGGCTCTTTAAGCGCGATGATCTACATAGGAAACATGGCTGGAAACAGTCTCGGCGGTTATTTTGCGGACGCCTTCGGTTACAGGATGGCGTTCATCGTTTCCGGCTCAATGCTTTTTCTTCCGGTACTGCTGGTGGGGTTTTTCGTAAAAGAGAATTTTACGACTGTTGTCGGCGCATCCATCTGGCCTTCCATAAAAACTATTTCCGGCAATATTTCGAAACTCTCGGCGGCGCTTCCTATTCTTGCTATAATATTCGTCTCAGGCTTCTGCGTTTTCTTCGATTCGGGAATGTTTCCTCTGTTGGTGCAGGAGATACACGGAAAGCTGGAAGGTGCCTCGCTGAGAACAGGTTCCATAAACGCCGTTGCCGGGTTTGGCGCCATTGCCGGCAGTATGATTGTAAGTTCCCTTACCGACAAGATTGCGCCTTCCAAGATAGCCGTAGTCGCGGCTGTTATCGCGGGACTGGCGATGTTGCCTCAGGCATTTGCTTCAACACTGGCGACGTTAGTCATATTCAGATTTTTCATGGCCATGTGCTCGACTTCGCTCGATCCGATATTTCAAGTCTGGCTTTCGAAAGTTACGCCTCCGAACATTAGGGGAATGGTTTTCGGAATGGCGAGTACTTCGAGGTCCTTCGGCTGGTTTACGGCTCCGCTTCTTAGCGGCCTGCTTGCCACTGCATACGGTATAAGATTCATATACTTTGCCGGTATATTCAACTATCTGATCCTCTCACTCACTATCATACTGGTGATAAAAAAGTTCGGAACTGTTAAAAAGCCAATCCGTCCGGCAGTGTAGCTGTTTCTGCATCCGATATTTTCCCTTTTGCGGGACAAAAAAACGCGCCCCATGAAAAAATCAGGAGGCGCGTTGTGTTTACACTTAAAGCAGTGCGCTGTTCAAGCTCCCAAGTATTCCTTGGCATTGCCCGGGACGTTGGAAATGAGGACTTTTGCATCACTCATTTTATTTTTAAGCTCGTCCATTTCCGCAGGGCCCGCAGAAAGCGGAAGAGCGACCTGTCCGCCGTCGGCAGCGGAACGGCATATTCCCATTACGGCTTCGAAACCCTTGTAGGCGGTCTCAAAATCGCACTGGTGTTTCTTGATTTTTCCATCAAGAAGATCAGCCATTTCCTGAATGTAGGGAGGCATGTCGAGTTCGTAATTCATGCAGCCTTCACCACTCATCACGCCGTCTTTGGTAACAGCTCTCCAGCCGCCGCCCGTAAGAACTTCGGCAAAGCCTAGATCGCCCTGGGCGCCGATACGGCACTTGCGCCACCAGTAATCTACTTCCGGGACATCGGGAGCGCCCGCGCCGGATTCGACGATGCCGCGCACGCCGTTCTTGTACTGGATAATGCCGGCGAGGTAATCGGGAGAGGGGTGTTTATCGGCGAACTTGCCTTTGCCTGCGGCCTGTCCCATGACCCAATCAACATCGTAGCAGTCGTTGTACCAGCTCATGTAATCAACGAGGTGCGTCATCATGTGCATCATCCATCCGGTGGAGGTTCCGTAAACGGTATGGACTTTGCCGATTGCGCCGCTTTCGATGACTTCCTTTACCTTGCGGTAGTGTTGTCCGTAGCGGTGCTGATGGCTTACAACGGCCTTTACTCCGGATTTCATGACAAGGTCTTTTATCTTTATCGCTTCGGAGAAGTTTTCTGAAATCGGTTTTTCGAAGGCGATGAGTTTAGCGCCTGCGTCGATACCGACTTTGATAAGATCATAGCGGACGTTCGGCATCGTGCAGAAGCAGAAGACGTCGGGCTTTACTTCGTTAGCCATTTTGATGGCGTCGCTGCCGATGACGGGATTACCGAGAGAAGGCGCGGCGGCTTCGAGCCTTGCCATATCAATATCGCAGATGCCCGCGACTTGAAAACTTTTGTTGGCATGGAAAGTATCGGCATGGTGTTTGCCGCGCTTTCCCATTCCTACTACCATAACTTTATAAGCCATTGAAATTCTCCAGAATTTATTTTTTCAGGTACCAAAAAAAAGGGGCCTTTCAGCCCCTTTGGAATTCCTTGCGGAATTAGAGATTAGCCTTGCACCATTCATTGACTTTGCTGATAGCATAATCAACTTCAGCGTCAGTGAGTTCCGGGAACATCGGAAGAGAGATGCAGGTTGCTGCATTCTTTTCAGCGTTCGCGAGGCTTCCGGAAATTCTGGCTTCCTTGCCCCACGGATAACCTTCCTGCTGGTGGACTGCGATAGCGTAGTGCGTTTTGGCATCTACTTTATTGTTCACAAGGAACTTAAGAAGGCTTTCCCTCTGTTCGCCAGTTTTGGTCTCGACGACGTAGAGGTGGAATACATGACGGTATCCGGCTTTGACTGTCGGGAGGGCAAGACCCTTCGCGGCGCATTCCTGAAGACCGGCTGTATAGCGTTTTGCCAGGGCAATTCTTCTGTCGCTCCATGCGGTGATGTGCTTGAGCTTTGCGCTGAGGACAGCTGCGTGGATATCATCGAGACGGCTGTTGAAGCCGAATGAATGATGTTCGCGCTTTACCGAACCGTGGTTGCGGAGTCTCATTACGGTGTCGAAGATATTCTTGTCGTTTGTGAATACCGCGCCGCCGTCACCGAATGTGCCGAGGTTCTTCTGAATGATGAAGCTTGTAGCCATTGCATTGCTGTATTGGCCCTGCTTGAAGTCTGCGCCCGCGGCGTCGATAGCCTGTGCGTTATCTTCGATGACGAATATTTCCTGGCCCTTCTGTTTCATTTCCTTAACGATCGCGTTGATAGCGATCATATCGGCGCACTGGCCGTAGAGGTGTACGGGAAGGATGCATTTTGTCTTCGGAGTGATAGCCTTTTTAATGGCTTCGGGATCGATGCAGCGGGTATCGGGTGTGCAGTCTACGAGGACGACTGTCGCGCCGACAATCCATGCGGCTTCGGCTGTGGCGAAGAACGTATTGGCGTTAGTAATAACTTCATCGCCGGCGCCTACGCCGAGAGCCATGAGTGTAAGCCATATTGCGTCTGTACCGTTGCCTACGCCGATAGCGTAAGTGAACCCGTATTTTTCGGCGAGTTCCTTTTCGAATTTCTTAAGCATCGGGCCCATGACGTACTGACCGCTCATCAGCACCTCATTCATGTTGGCGTCGATTTCTTTCTGGATGTTCTGATACTGCCTTACGTGGCCGTAAAATGGTGTTTCCATGTTTTTTTCCCTTTCTTTACATGGTAATGAAAATAATCCTGAAAACAGGTTGCCGTTAAAAAAGCTCCATAAGGTACGCAGATTCCTTTTTTTTTCAAATATAAAAGAACCCTTCCAGAAAGTGTAAGCTCAAAAAATCGATAAGTTAATTGATCTTACAAAGTTTATTTCCGTTATAACTTATTGTCTAACAAGGTCGTTAATAGCAGATTTCCGGCGCTAGATCTTTCTTAAGTTTTCAGGCCTTGCCGCTGGGGCGCTTCAGGGATATTTAAAGAAGACGAGCGAGCCAGATTTTTCGCTCAAGTCTTTCCAGGAGTCTATGTTAAAATTGATTTTGCATATTCCGCACGGAGGAATATCATCTATTCTCGACCTGGCGATAATGAGATTGGTCAGGGCGGTAACACTCGGATTATGCCCGCAGATCATGGCGGAGGAGTATTTGTCTTCGATATCCTTTATGATTTCCAGCAGTTCGGCACTGTCAGCCCCGTAAATGCGGAAATCGCTTATTATCAGATCTTTAGAATATCCAATCTTTTTGGATACTTTTTTTGCGGTTTTCCACGCACGCTTCGCGGGGCTTGATATTACAATATCTACAGAAACATTTTCAGTAACGAGAAAGCTGCCTATTTCCTCTGCATCTTTTTTGCCTTTTTCGGAGAGGGGCCTTTCGAAATCTTCAGTAACGGCATCCAATGGAGTAGATTTTGCGTGTCTCAGGACACAGAGGGATTTCACCGCGCGGCCTCATTGAATTTATTTTCGGGAATGCAGCTAACGAGGATATCCTTGAGTCCGCAGATGTCACCGCTTTCCAAACAGGATTTTATTCTATCGACGTCAACCGGCATATGGGACATGCGGTCTTTGCCTTTCCTGAAAACGAAAATTCTGTCATAGGGAGTTCTGTCAACGGTTTCTTCATCGGTAAGGAGTTCTTCGTATTCTTTTTCGCCGGGTCTCATTCCTGTGATTTTTATTTCGATATCCTTATCGGGTTCGAGTCCGGAAAGTTCGATGAGTTTTCTGGCCATATCGTATATTTTAACCTGATCACCCATTTCGAGTACCATGATGTCGCGGTCGTTACCGATGGTTCCCGCCTGGAGTACGAGGTCGACGGCCTCAGGTATCGACATGAAGTAGCGGACCATATTCTTTGAAGTCAGCGTAACGGGACCGCCTTCCAGTATCTGCTGTTTAAAGAGCGGAATCACACTTCCGCTGCTTCCGAGCACATTTCCAAAACGTACTACCATGAACTCCGTATCGCCTTTTTTCCTTTCCAGAATAATCCTTTCCGCGAGTCTCTTCGTCGCCCCCATTATGCTCGTGGGCCTTACGGCTTTATCGGTAGAAATCATAACCATTCTCTTCACTCTGTGGCGCTCGCAGCATTCGGCAAGGCAGTACGTGCCGAGTATGTTGTTTTTGAAGGCCATGGGAACATTTTCTTCCATGAGCGGCACGTGCTTATAGGCGGCCGCATGGTAGACTATGTCGATATTGCCGCACTGAAACGACCGCTCCACATCGCCAATCGACTTCACATCACCGATGATGTTGACTATGTCGAGTTCCGGAAAGAGCTTTTTCAAACTTCTGTGTATTTCGTAGAGGTTGAGCTCGGACATTTCGAAGAGGACGAGTTTTGCCGGCCCGTATGACGCAATCTGGCGGCATAGTTCGCTACCGATGCTTCCGCCGGCGCCGGTAATCATAACATTTTTGTTTTTGACGAAGGCGGCGACTTCGGTTCTATCAAGTTTGACAGGCTTTCTTCCGAGAAGGTCTTCGATTTCAACTTCCTTGATATGTGAAACGCTTATATTCCCGTCGGCTATGTCGCTGTACACGGGAATCATTCTCAGAAGACATTTGGTCTGCCTCTGTTCGAGTTCGTCCATTATCTCCCTGATATTCTTAGGGCTCGAGTAAGGAGGGAGCAGCAGTATCTCAGAGACCCTGTGCTTTTTCGCACATTTTGCCGCACTTTGGGGAATGCCTATTACCGGTACTCCTCTTATGGTCTGCCCCATATTGATATCGTCGCAGAGCACCCCTATGATTTTCCGCTTGGACGGACTTACGGAAAACGCATGGATAAGGCTGTTCGCTTTATGTGAATTGCCGACAACTATGGTTCTTATCGTCTGAATGCCGGAAGCTCTGGAGGCGAGTTCACGGATTATCCTGACAACGACCCTTTTACCGCACATGAAAAAGAAGCAGACCAGGAAGTCTATCGCTATGACATTCAGTGAAAATCCAGGGAAATACGTCTGCCTGTACTTGAAGACGGCAAGTAGCAGAAGCAAACTTGAAATGACATTGGCAAGCAATATTTTGACAAGGTCAAAAATACTCACGTAGCGCCACATTCCCTCGTAGAGCCGGAATATCAGAAAGATTGCTACCTTGATTATCACAGCGATGAAAAGAACACGCGGCAGATAAACAGACTCTTCCGTGTGAAAGGAAAAATCGTGCCTGAAGAAAAACGCCGTGAGGAAAGAAAAAACAATCGTCAGAACGTTCGAGAAAAAAACGAGCCCCGTCCTTATCGGGATAAGCAAGTCCACGAGGGATTCCAGCTGTTCATTCACCGCAAGGATCAGATTAAACCTGGTACCGTCTTTGCTCTTCATCTTTCCTTTTTCTCTTTATAAAATTCCACTAAAAAGCGCCGCCTGCCTCCCTGACAGCCAGGCAAATCCTATCTATTTCATCATCAGAAAGTTCAGCATACAAGGGAAGCGAGACCATTTCCTCAAAAAGCTTGCGGGCAATCGGGAAGTCATTCTTGTGAAAACCGTATTTTTCAATGTAATACGGGTGCATGTGCAGCGGCATGTAATGAACACTGGAGCCAATTCCTTTTTCTTTCAGCTTTTCGATGAAGTCATTCCGCAAAAGCCCCGAAGGAAGAGCTCCCGTAAGCCTTATCACATACATGAGCCAGGAATGCTTCCTTCCAGGCATCTCAGAAGGTGTCAGCAGCCAGGAAAGGCCGGAAAGTTTTTCAGTAAATTTTTTGGCGACGGACCTACGCCGCTCCCAGAAAATATCACTCTTCTTAAGCTGGTGGATTCCTATGGCGGCGGCAGTGTCGGGCATATTGTATTTGAAGCCCGGCGCGCTTATTTCGTAGTACCAAGAGCCAGACTTGTCAAATCTCTTCCAGGCGTCTTTGCTAATCCCGTGAAGTGACATCACCCTCATGCGTGAGGCCCAGTTCTCGTTATTCGTGATTGCCATCCCGCCTTCACCGGTGGTGATCGTTTTGTTTGCGTAAAACGAGAAACACGCAATGTCCCCGGTACTCCCAGTCATACGCCATTTACCCTCTTCGTCAAGGTAATAGCCGGGACATGTGTGCGCACAGTCTTCCACCATGAAAAGATCATATTTATCGCAGAGCTTCCGACATTTTACAAGATTGGCAGCCTGCCCCGCATAGTGCATAGGAATGATTGCCCTGACCTTGCCGTGTCCTTCCGGGACTCCATTGACCTTTTTGCCCGCCGCTATCCTTTCGAGTATGTCCGCCGCTTCTTCCATGTTCATACAAAAATCATTTTCATTACTGTCCACCAATACCGGTATCGCGTTGAAATATCTTACCACTTCCGCGGTCGCTGCGAAGGTAAGGTCCGGCACCAGAACAAGTTCATTTTCCTGCAATCCGACTGCCTCAAGGGCCAGATGCAGCGCCGCCGTGCAGGAATTCACTGCGACCGCGTGCTTTACCCCCATGTACTGTGCGAAATCCGATTCAAACTGCTTCGCCCTCGCTCCTGTCGTCAGCCATCCTGACTTCAGGCACTCAACAACTTCATTTATTTCTTCCTGTCCAATCGACGGTTTGAAAAACTTTATAAAATCACTGTTATTCATTATAGATTTTCCATTTAATTTGCAAGCGGGTAATATACTGCTGTGGAATAAAAATAAAACTACTTCCATTATTTTAATAATGATAATTGTTCCTAAAAATTCAGCAGAATATTTGACTTTTCCCTGCCCTAGGGCTAATTGTTAAAACAGCTGGGAGAATAATATCCAAAACCAATAAAAGGGGAAACGAATATGTCAACACTGGTAACAAAAATGGCTCCTGATTTCACGGCAAGGGCCGTAATGCCTGAGGGAATATTCAAAGACTTCACGCTCTCAACCCTAAAAGGCAAATATGTGCTGCTCTTTTTCTATCCGCTTGATTTCACGTTCGTCTGTCCCTCCGAGATTATAGCGTTCGACAAGAAAATCGAAGAGTTTAAAACGAGAAACACCGAGGTCGTAAGCGTTTCGGTTGATTCGGAATTCACTCACTTTGCCTGGCGCAATACGCCGAGAAAAGAAGGAGGAATAGGCCCCGTGCAGTTCCCGATGGTCGCAGACATAACAAAAAATATAGCCCGCTCATACGGCATACTTATCAATGAAGCAGTCGCCCTGCGCGGACTCTTTTTAATCGACCGCCAGGGGGTTGTCAGGCACGAACTTATAAATGACCTCCCGCTCGGCAGAAATGTCGACGAGGCCATAAGAATGGTCGATGCCCTCCAGTTCTTCGAGAAACACGGCGAAGTCTGCCCCGCAAACTGGAGACCGGGCGATGAGGCCATGAAGCCTTCCGCTGAAGGCGTCGCCGAATACCTCGCAAAACATTCCTGAAACAAGCCGCAAAGCCGCTCTCTCCGTAAAGGATGAGCGGCTTTGCAATTATATAAGAAAGCAATTTCTATGACAGACAGCGGAAATTATTCATGGCGCGGCGGCTTCTGCATAGAAGTAAGTCCCATACCCAATACGATAGTTATTTTTGGAGCTTCCGGAGACCTCGCACACAGAAAGCTCTTGCCTGCACTTTTCAGCCTTTATTCCAACAAACTCTTTCATGAAAAATCGAGAATTGTCGGTTTCGCGAGAACTCCGATGGATGATAACGCATTCCGAGACAAAGTCGCCGAATCTCTCAAAGACAAGGCTAAAAACTTTCCGCCCGCACTGCTCGGCGAGTTCCTGAAAAAAATTTACTATGTCTCCGGCGAATATGAAAACCCCGAATCGTACAAGCTTCTTTCTGAAAGACTTATAGATATCGACTGTAAGAACTGCATCTCGACCGGAAGAATATACTACCTTTCCATACCGTCAGCTCTTTATTCTCCCGTAGTAAAGCTTCTCGGTGACGCCGGACTAGTCACCGAAAACCAGAGCGGTATTCCCTGGCGGCACGTCGTCATTGAAAAACCATTCGGAAGAGACCTGGAAAGCGCTGAGAAGCTTGACTTCGAATTGCGAAGCGTCCTCAAAGAAAGACAGATTTACCGAATAGACCATTATCTCGGAAAAGAAACGGTTCAAAATATACTGATGCTCCGCTTCGCCAATAGAATATTCGAGCCCGTCTGGAACAATAACTACATCGACCACGTTCAGATTACCGCAGCCGAAACCGTCGGCGTCGAACACCGCGCCGGTTATTACGACAACGCCGGACTCCTGCGCGACATGTTCCAGAACCACATGCTCGAAATGATGGGGCTTGTCGCCATGGAAGCACCCGCCGCATTCGATGCCGACAGTGTAAGAAATGAAAAGGTCAAACTTCTTAAATCCATAAGGCCGTTTAATTTGAAGGAACTTGACAAGAATATCGTCAGGGCACAGTACGCTTCCGGTAAAATTGGTGCTTCCGCCGTTCCGGGCTATCTTGAGGAACCCGATATAAAACAATCCTCAAAAACAGAAACTTACTCATGCGCTAAAATGATGATCGATAACTGGTGCTGGCAAGGCGTTCCATTCTTTCTCCGCTCCGGAAAACGCCTCGAAAAGAGAGTCAGCGAAATAGCTATTACTTTTAAGAAAATACCCCACTCGATATTCGACCCGATACGTGCGGAGGACCTCGCACCTAACACTCTCGTACTCAATGTTCAGCCGGATGAAGGACTTGCCCTTACAATACAGGCGAAACAGCCAGGGCCAAAGCTTTGCATGGGAAGCCTCTCAATGAGTTTTAAATATTCCGATGTCATTGAGGGCGAAAAACCGGAAGCCTACGAACGTTTACTCCTTGATTGTATGCTCGGCGATCAGACCCTTTTTATACGAAGCGACTCCATAGAACTTGCCTGGTCAATCTTCACTCCCGTCCTTAAAACATGGGAGGAGAGACCCGAAACGTGTCCTCTCTGCACATACCCCGCAGGTTCCTGGGGCCCCACCGAGGCCGATGAATTGATGAGACGCAATAACGTGATATGGCGAAGACCTTAGGCACTGTCAGAATTGTATTCCGTTTAAGTTCAACGAGGGACTGAGCGTCTTTCCCTCCGCATCCGAAAAAAAGTGAAAACCGTCCTCCTGCATGTAACTGGCCTTCACAAGCTCATTCTGTCTAAACTCAAACTCCTGACGCGTACGCGTTCGGCAGCCGAATGAGAAAAAAATAAATGCACCGGCTATTGCCGCAATGAGGGCAAAAATTAGAATCTCCGAAACTTCAAATCGCTTCATTTTTAAACTCCTTGAAATCATTTTTAAGATGTTCCAGTTCAAGACGGAAGCAGCACTGTTTTCTTCTCTCCGAACAAACATCGTGCTCCACATAGTCTTTTTGTATCATGCTTATCGCCTTCCAGATTTTGTCCGTTTTGCTCCAGAGCATCAGCAGAAAAGCGTAAAGTCCCGATATCAGGGCGATTACTATTTCCGATGGAATATTGTGCATGTCCATGATAACCCCCTTCAATTCAGCCATGTCGGCCAGCCGAACTTTTCACAAGCCTTGTACGCCGCTTTTGCCCTGACCCACCATCTGGCACGTGCGGGCCATTTAAGGATACTTGAAAACGGATAATCCTTATCCAATATTTTCATCATATTGGAAAGCATTCTATCGTTTGCGGCGTTAAAATTTGGCAAACTTTTATCCGAGCGCTCATAATCGAAATCGTGGATTACAAATGCGCCTTTGAATATTTTCAGAAATGAGGTTAGGATTTTGCGACCCCAATCAGGAAGCCAATCGGGGCCGGCGCCGTTATAGATTTCCCTTAACCTGAGTTCTGAAGTCTCCCAGAACTTAGGGACGGCATTGAGTCCGTAGTTTTTGCAAAGTATCTTTAAGTCCATGATATACAACCTTCTTTATCTTATTGGTTTCAGAACTGCTTCCGTCTGCCTGTTTATGACTGACATCTCCATCAGGGGCAGCTGAAGCAATTCTTAGAGTTCTTATTGTAGAATTTGTTCGGGGTTAATTCCGCACGCTGTCAACAGCGCGATTACGTCTTCATCGTCTATCGCGATTTCCGTTGCCGCGTCCCAGCGGGCTTTTGCGGTTGTGTTTGCGGACAATGCCGTCATTGCAATGTCCAGC
>Ga0209417_1001867_pt1 | contig 36403 bp, 30 predicted proteins | sample RifGroF2_FD_184002 | JGI IMG/M metagenome (GOLD analysis project Ga0209417, IMG submission 184002) | Groundwater microbial communities from Rifle, Colorado, USA - Groundwater F2 (SPAdes) (version 2) | ecosystem: Environmental > Aquatic > Deep subsurface > Groundwater | place: Rifle, Colorado... | reverse complement strand
CGGCGGGCAAACCGGCTCGATCCGGATTCTGGTGGAGCAGGAGGCGCCCACCAACAACTTGCTGCTTTATTACGACTTCGAAAGCACCAATCTGAATTATGTGGCCGATCAGAGCGGCCACGCCTACACCAGCACCATCCACGGCGCCGCCTTCATATCCAACGGGCTCTCCGGCTCGGGGATGTCTTTCGACGGCAACGACTGGCTCAATGCGGGCGATGTCCTGGACGTCGGCGCCGTCTGGACCACCCTGACCGTCTCGGCCTGGGTCAAGATCCCCTCCAGCTATGCCTCGTCCAATAACCAGATGTGGGCCATCTCGAAGAACCAGGAGCCTTCTCCCTACACCGGCTGGTGCGTTGCGATGAACAGCGACAACACTGTTTTGCTCAATTTGATCTCCTCCTATCCCACGCGGGCCGACGTTAATTCCTCCTCGCTGGTGCGCGACGGAACCTGGCGGCATGTCTGCGGCGTATTCAGCGCGCCCACCAACCGCCTGAGCGCCCGGGTTTTCGTCGATGGCGCCTCCGATGGCTTGAACGAGTACGTCGGAACCCATACCCCGACGGATACCGCCACGCCGCTTTGCATCGGCCGCCGCTCGCCCAACGGTTCGTCGCCCTTTACCGGCGACATGGACGAAATCCGCATCTATGGACGGGAACTTTCGTCCGATGAAATCGCGCTGTTGAAGGATAGCCGCGGACCTCGGAGAATCGTTCGGGAAGCGATTCTTAGCGCCCCCGGAAACTACGTCATCAGCAATCTGGTCTCGCGCAAAAAATATAAAATCTGGGTCTATCGCGACAGCAACGCCAACGCCCAACCAGACAGCGCCGAAGCGTGGGGCGCCTATAGCAACAACCTTTTTAGCGCCACCAACAGCACTACGGGCGTGAATTTAGCCCTGACCGATCCCGACGCCGATGCCGACGGCATGCCGGATTGGTGGGAACTGAACTATGGATTCAATCCAACGTCCAGCGTTCCCAATGGCCTGGTCGGTTGGTGGAAACTGGATGAGACCAACGGCCTTGCCGCTTTTGACTCCACCATCCACACCAATCATGGCGTACTCAATAACTTCGGCGCCAATCCCTCCCCCTGGGTGGCGGGCCCGATCGACAAAGCCCTCGATTTCGATGGGACCAACGATTACGTGCAATTGGCCAATAGCGCCGCGCTCAAGCCCACGAATGTGACCATGAGCGTATGGATTCGACCGGATCAAACCTATTCCAACCGATCGGTGACCCTCTTCAGCAAGGAACAGCCGTCGGGGGCCTCCGGGTATTCGCTCCGCTATTTCTCATGGGGCGCCTTGGACTTCCTGATCTGTAACGGCTCCTACTTGGATGTTTATTCTGTCACCACTCTGCAAGCGGGCGTGACCTATCACGTGGTCGGAACCTACGACGGCGCTTATCAACGGCTCTATATCAATGGCCAAAAAGTGGCCGAAACCGCCCGTGCCGTCGCCTTGAGTCACTCCGACTCGTCGCCCCGGATAGGCGCCAGCGCGGACGACCCGCCGGGCTACTTCTTCGACGGACTCATCGACGATGGCCGAATCTACAACAACGGCCTTTCCAGCCAAGAGGTCTCCGGTCTCTACGAATGGGGAGCGGATGCCGACGGCGATGGGTTGTCCAACGTCCAGGAGTATGAAGCAGGAACTAATCCCAATGAATACAACCCGCCCCCTGAAGTTTTAATAACATATCCACAAAATGGAATGAGGTTGCCATGAAACAGATAATGATTGCGCTGGTTTTTGTCGCAGGTATTTCAGCCGTACCGAACTTTTGTATGGCCGGTTATCGCACCATCACGCCGACATCCGGGATCGAAATCTACAAAAGCGTTGAACCAGTTAAGACTTGGGAAGCAAAGCTTTGGCGTGAAAATGGCAAGCAAATACAATTTCAGAACCTTGGGGATCGTTTTGCATCCGAGTATCTGAATGCCGGCGAAAAGTGCAAGGTCATCATGACAGTGCCAGGATTGAATACGGGTTCTGAAGTGAAATACTTCGCCACGCATGGGGGAAAAATCAATGAGAAAGTTAATGGAGTGATACCAGTGAAACAGGAGGGAGAGGTCGATTTCGAATTTACCATAGGAAATGAAGGTCCGCATCCTGTTCATGTCGCCATCGATGGATACTCAAAGACCTTTCTTTTTCAAATCAAGAATGATTTCAGCAAGGATGTAAACGAGGGACATAAATAGCCATGAACCGGATCAACTTCTTGTTGTGTTTGTTAGTGTTGTTGTTCAGCGTAGGTTCTGTTTTTGGAGATCCGTGTAATAACTGTGATCCAACAAAAAATCCAGATCCTGGATCCGGGTCGGGGTCAGGATCTGGATCAGGGTCAGGATCTGGCGATACCCTGCCTGATCCAACGAATGATCCTTCTCCTTCAGATCCATCGCCACAACCGGGTCCAAAGCCGCCTGGGGATTGCAATGAAAACGGCGGCGAGGACGAATTGTCGGCCAGTTCATCTGATAACCAAAGTAACACGCATTTGGACCCGCCAGATGGAAATTGGGGAGGTGTGAATATATTTGATATTTATTCCGCCAATATTGAGCGAGTGATTCCAGAAATGGAATTGCCGGTTCAATTGGGAGAAAAGAAGCTGAAGTTTTCGCGGATTATGACCAGTCGATCGGAATGGGCTGCAGCAACGAGAAACGACTTCCTGTTTGGGCAGGGCGCCAATTGGCGGCATAGTTACTTGTGGACGATCTTAGATGATGGAAAAACGGAATTCGGCACTCAGAAGATTCAAGTGATAGACCCTATGTCGAATGCCGCCTACTATCACAAAAAGAGTTCCAACGATGTATTCATGACCTACTTGTCTGCCGAAAATAATATTGCCAAGGCCAGGGTGCTGCCCGAGGGTACAAATTTTTATCTATATTACCCTAACGGCGATAGATACCACATTACACAAACAACGAATACGGTCTCAACGTTCCGGATGGAGGGATTTCAAGATCGGTACATGAATAGCTATTCGTTTTTGTATGATAGCAATAACTTGCTTTCGAAAGTGCATGGCCCTAATACCAACTATTGTTTCCTGTTTGAATATGGCCGTTATACCAATGCCGTGAATCCGGGATTGATTCGATTTTCCTATGTCGACGCTAGTGCAACCAATGTTCTTTTGGCCGGCGCCTTTAATGGTTGGAGCGGCGTTTCCAACCCGATGCAGTTTACCAATGGGCAATGGATTGCTGACGTCAATCTTGGGGTGGGATTCCATGAATATAAGTTCATGGTTCAAGTGGCCGGACAATCTGACTACACTTGGGTGACGGATCAGGAAAATTCTATCGTAGTAGGCCCCAACTCCAACTCTTTGGCTGTTGTAAACGTAGATTATCTGATTTCGAGAGTCACGGCGAGTGATGGCCGCCGTGTTAGTTTTCGATATGGGTGGGATTATGCCTGGTCGACCACCACAGGTGACTCGAGGTTCAACATTCTACTAACGGAGGCCGATTACGACGAGGGAACTGCTGCTCACTATACTTATTATTCTGGAACGGATGCGCCAGAATTGCGTTCGGTAGTGAAGACGGCCGATGATCCTCAACTAAAGGGACCGGCTGCACGGATTGGGTACACGTATCAAACCAACACGATCTATTCAGGACAAATTTATGAGGAACGTGCTCTGATTTCCAGTCAACTGTTCGCGCGATTGGACCAGACGGTGGAACTACCCGATGGGGTAACAGAGCGTAGCTTGACGCCGGGTGGACAATCACGGCAGGCTATTACGAACAAGTATAAGGATTGCCGTGGTAAAGTAACAGAGGTTGTTAAGTACATATTTGTGGATAAAGAGTACACGCCTAGCGGCCTATGGAAGATGACCGACACCCTGGGTCGGACCACTGTTTATACGCGCATCGATCAATTCGGAGCCCTGGTGAGCATCTCGAACAACTATGTAGGTTGCGATTGTTCAGACAGCACGGAATTCACTTATACTGACACTAATTTCCCTTTCTACCTTGCGTCCATAAAGGATCGTGCCGGCAGGGTCACTTACTATACCCGGGATGCTTCCCATCGGCCTACGGTTATTACTTATCCGGACAATACGGAAGCAAGATTTTCGTACAATGAATACGGCAAAATCACTACCAACGTAACGCGCGATGGCGCTGTCTGGCGGTATGTCTATGACGAACGAGGAAGACTTGCCTATCATACTGATCCGATGGGGTATAGCACCCATTATGGATACGATGGCCTGGACCGACTCGTCCTGAAAAGCAACGCCCTGGGACAAGTGACCCGTTATGCGTATAACGGCTGGCGTGGAGTGGTTACCAACATCAGCTATCCCGACAATACTCAAGAAGCTTACTTATATAACACCTACGGCCAGGTCACGTCCCATGTGGACCGGGTTGGCGGCAAAACGACTACCGGTTATGATTCATTGGGCTTTGTGGCTTTCTTTGTCGATCAAATGAACGCCACGAATCACTATCAGTACGACGTGGATGGGCTCCTTTTAAAAACGGTCTATCCATCCGGCTGGAGCGTCAGCAACACCTACGATGGCATCGGGCGAAAAATCAGGGAAACGTATCCCGATGGAACCAGTCGTCAATGGTTATACGATCCCGATGGGATTCGCACACAAATCAATCGCCTGGGTTGGGCTACCATGTTTGCCTATACCCAGGAAGGTCGATTGCTTTCCCAAACCGATCCCCTTGGCCGTACTACCTCTTTCGGTTACGATAAAGCTGGAAATCGTGTAGCCGTCACCAATGCCATGGGCGCATCCGTGCATTATCTCTACGATGACAACGATCGTCTCGTCTCCATTACCGATTGTTCGGGATCTGTCATTAGCAATGTATTCAATGCGACGGGCCGCCTTGAACGACGAATTGATGCCAATGGGATTGCCGATGAGTTTTATTATGATGCCTTGGGTCGCCAGATCACCGCCTGGCGGAATGGGGCTCTCATTGCCAGCAATCAATATAATGCCCTTGGGCAATTGGTGCTTCGTCAGAGTGCTGATGGAATGGTTATTTCGAATGTCTATGATCATGCCGGGCATTTGCTCAAAACCTATTTCCCCGATGGCGCCTTTTCCGAAAATATTTACTCCAATACGTTCCTGGTCCGGCGAATTGATCGGGCCGGACGAAAGACGGACTACGCCCATGACGCCTTGGGTCGTGTGCTAAGCCAGACGGATAATGCCACCAACACGGTTTGTTTCCGATATGACGTCAGTGGCAACATGACCAACTTGGTGGATCAGCGGGGCATTGCAACCACCTTCCGCTATGACCATGAAGGGCGGCAGGCTGCAAAAATTTATGCCGATGGCTCTTCCAATGGCTACACGTACAACGCCGAAGGCCTGTTGACGAACAAACTCGACGCCAAAGGCGTAAGTACGACTTATCGCTATGACTGGGTAGGGAATCTCACCAATATTGATTATGCCGCCGATGCCGACGTTTTTTTCCAATACGATGAACTAAACCGCCTGGTTCAAATGACGGATGGCATCGGCACCTCTCTTTTTAACTACAGCGGCAGTTGCAGCGCGTTGGCTTCGATGGATGGTCCCTTTGCCAATGACACCCTTTCTTATGGCTACGACTCCGGCAAGCGCTTGACCAACGTGGCCTTGAATGGCTGGAGTGTGGCTTATCAGATAGATGGCCTGAACAGGATCACGGCGGTTCGCTCCGATAACCGAACAAACGCCTACTCTTATCTTGGAAATGGTTCGCGCATAGCGTCTCTGACCGTCGGCAATGGGATGAGGACAGATTACTCATACGACTCGCTCCTCCGCCTGACAAACCAAACAAGCCGCACTTCCGGCAACGATGTGCTGCGGTCTTTTGCGTATGTTTACAACAACGCTGATGAACGCATTCAAACTGCCCGGGAAAATGGTCAAGTGATCGACTATGGTTACGATCCTATCAGCCAGTTGGTCTCCGCCGAAGGCCGTCAACCCGGCTATGATTTCAATTACGCCTATGACCCCGCCGGAAATCCTGTTCGGCAGGTCAATAATGGCTTTGCTTTGAGCAACAGCTTCAACAATCTTAACCAGAACTCCACCTCCCTCTGGTCTGGGGCGGTCTCGGTTTTGGGCGTTATGAACATATCCAGCGGCGCCGTCGCGGTTAATGGTCAACCAGCTTATATGCGATCTGATCGGACGTTTGCCGCCACCAATTTGTCCCTGGCAACGGGAACAAACACCTATAGCGCGGTTCTGACCGATCCTTTTGGCCGTACGGCGACTAATAATATTTCAGTGAGTGCGCAAAATTTGGCGTATGGTTTTGATCAAAACGGCAGTATGACGAATGATGGCAAATATGCATACATTTGGGATGAAGCCGACCGGTTGAAAGAGGTGCGAATGCTGGATGGAACCCTAGTCATGAGCTGCCGCTATGACGGATTCAGTCGCCGTCGCGAACGGATTCTCTATCCAATGGACGGCAGCGCCGGCAGCACCAACCGCTATATATATGATGGCTGGTTGGTGGCGGCCATCACGGATGGCTCCGATAACAGTCTTGAACGTTATGTTCATGGCCCGGATCTCTCAGGCGTCCGTGGAGGCGCGGGGGGGATTGGCGGCCTCTTGAGCATAAGCCGCGACGGCGCTTCAAGCCGTCCGTTATTTCCGATCTATGACGGGAATGGCAACACCCTCGCCGCCGCCGACAGCAACCAGACCATAACCGCCGCTTTCGAATATGGACCTTTCGGCACGCTCCTATATTCATCTGGTATTGAAGCTTCTGTGATGCGGTATAGATTTTCAACGAAGGAGTATGACCAGCCTGTTGCGTTATACTACTACGGCTTTAGATTCTATAGCCCCGTATTCGGACGATGGCTAAACCGTGATCCGTTGGAAGACAAAGCTTTTTTCAGATTTTATAGTAAATATATGTTAAAAGAAGAGCGGCAGAAACTCAAGGAGGAGTTAATTCGTAGTTTGTATCTTTTTACCATGAACGCGCCCATCATTAATTTAGATTCGCGCGGGTTGGCCATATGGGTTTGTACACGCCCAACTACAAGTAGATTAATGCCTGGTAATCATGTGTATTTCTGGGATGAAACAACTGGGACGGCTTGTGGAAGACAAGGGTCATCAACCGGTCGTGGTGATGAAACTGACTTAGATATCGGCCCTGAACGTGGTAATTGTTCAGAGGTTCAAGGTGGCGATGGCATGGAAGCTGCAGTTATGAGTTGCTGCAGAGAGCCTCATGGACCGTGGTTCCCATTGGGTAACGATTGCCATAATGCTTTAGACAATTGTCTCGAAAGAAACGGATTGTCAGCTCCTGAACATCCACGATTTGGAGATCCAAGATTGGGAGAATAGATATGCGTTTTCTTTATTTATTCAGAATAGGGATTTATGCAGTTATTATGATAGTTCCTTTGCTGGGGCAGATTGTTGGGGCAAGTGTAACAAATCAATCCATATTGTTTTCCGTTAACGCAGACTATATAGAAAAACTTATCACGAAGCATGATAATGCCACCAACATTTATCTTGTGATGTTACGGCGCAATGGAATAAGTGATCGATTAATTGCTAATTATCTCGCTGATAATATACCGAGAACCGCTGCTATATTTGAAGATAGAATTGACATCCAAGATGCACCTGCCAAGTGCACTTATTATGATGATAATGGCAAGATTATCGCATGGTACGATAATCTTGAAGATGGAATACGATTCTCAAATGGCGATAAAATTAGTGGCAACTATTTTCGTGTTGATCCGAGTGGAAGGTATTTCACTATTGATCAGGGTCGTACATCATGGATTGGAAAGACAGACAATCCTAGTCGTTCATTACGCCCCTTAACGACAAATATACTGATCAAGGGGGGGGTATACACTACAGATGACAAGATAATTGCGTTTGGGGTGACCGAACCTGTATCCGTGGAAAGCAGTCTTCAATTGTTATATATCCATGAATCTAATGGAGTATTTACGATATCGCATTCACAGGAGATCCCATGGGGAGGTCGAGTGTTTGATGTAGACTTCTGTTCAAATAAAATACTATTGAAGAATCGGTCTGACTTTTGGCCGGTAACTTATATATATCATGCTGATACAGGAAAAAGGGATCGACTGCTGATTAATCGACAATATAGTTTCTTTATGAGATGGAAGAAAAAGAGGCACTAATATTGCACCATTGGGTGTTACGGGTCGAATAGGCGTCGTAGCGCGTTGGCCCTGCCGGCCCTCATCAACTTTTGTGTGTCATTGGGGTCACATCTCCAGATTCAAGAATACAATTATTGCATAAGAGAATTATAGACTTCGATTCTGTAATCTGGAGATGTGACCCCAATGATGATGTGACCCCAATGATGATCTGTGACCCCAATGATGACGACATATTTGGTTTGCAGGCTAGCACGGGAGAAAAAGGGTGCAAGCCTGTTGAGACAGGGATAACGCGTTGTAGTATTCCAAGGGGTGAGTCCGCTTCGACCTCGGATAAGGGGCATGTTTTTTTTGAATGGAAAGATCCTGACGATAAGGTGTTTGTGCCCGGAGTCGGCTCTGGGGGGTTCGATTGGTGGGATCGCGATATGTTCCTATGTCCCGATTTTGAGGAGGGAAACCAAAAGGCTGATCGTGAGGTAATTACATTAAGTCCGTGTGATTATGATATCGATAAATTTAACGATTGCGTGGAGAAAAGGGTAAAATCTGATCAGAAAAACCCGCCTGCTAAGCTCCCTGCAGATTGTAGTGCTTATGCAGATCAGGTTGAGGCGGAATGCAAAGAAATGTCGAAAAAATGAACATGCGATACCTCATCATCTGCATCTATTTGCTGGTCAGTGTTGACTCTTTTGCGGAGGCGCCAAAACTGCTGGTGCAAGAAGGATTGGGAATTCCCAATCTTGTTGAGCTGGGTATGCATTACGCTGATATTGAGAGCAATTACACTGGGAAAGTCCGGGTTGAAGGACTTTATAGTAAAGGATCTTTGTATGCTTTTAAGGGGGCTCTTCCTGAAATAGGAGTTGAGTTTAAGTCTGAAGAGTCAGGCCGGATCTACAACATTCGAATAAGAAAAGTAGGCAAACCCGTTGTTAGTTTTCCCTCCGGACCCATTGATGTGCTACCTTTCAAAGGTGTGACCAAGGCTGGCCTATCGCTTTCCGAGGATTGTATTACGCGAGAGCAGGTTGTTTCAGTGTACGGAGAATTATCGATACTTGATAGCCTCGATTACAAATTGCGCGAGGAAGTTGGGCAGAATTTTTCTTACAGTTTTGCGCCTGGCGATGAAATACTTAGTTATGTGGATCACGGAATCGTATTTCATTTTTTTAGCAATTGTCTAGAGCTCGTTAACATACAAGCGGTCGGGCAAAGGCCATAGGGGCAGCATCTCAAGAACCAAGAATTGAAGATACTAACTCGGTGCGGCATGATCCCGAAGGCCTCCGTGAGTAACGATATAAGTCTATTATCTTGTTGAGTAAGATCAGGGTCAGGCGTGAATGGCACAGGCAGACCGGGTCCCAAAGGGGTCCGCACATAGAAGCAAAATGCCCTGGCCAAAGTCAAGGTTGCTTGAGATAAACGGGCATGCCACGAAGCGTACGAATCGAATATGAGGGAGCGGTGTATCACGTGATGTGCCGAGGGGACCGGCGGGAGGCGATTTTTCGAGGGGAGGAGGACTGCGAACTGTTTCTGGAGACCTTGGGGGAGTTGTGCGAACGGACGGGGTTTCGGATTCACAGTTATGTGCTGATGGGCAATCATTATCATCTGCTGTTGGAAACGCCGGAGCCGAATCTGGTGGCGGGGATGAGCTGGTTTCATAGAATCATACCAGGCCGAAGGATTGGCGCTTCATGACGAGGTTCAAGCGCGGCTTATGTTGGCGCGCGGACTGGCCCGATTGAAAGTTACGCTGGATGAAGTGAAGGCCGCTCGCCAGAACTCTTCCCTCAAGCAGGGGTTGGCTTGGCTGGTGAAGTCCAAGCCGGTCATAGGCAATGACTGGATATGCCGAGAATTGGAGATGGGATCGCGAACGAATCTCAGTCGAGCCGCCCGAATCTACCGGGCGCCGAAAGATCGAGATCGCAAACGAATTAAGAGAATCTTGCAGCTATGTGCGGACCCCTATGTGCCTGAGAAGAAATGAAGAAAACATCGAACAATCAACATCGAACATCGAACGTCCAAGGTGGAATAGGAACTACTTCGATGTTCGATGTTGGATGTTCGATGTTTTCCGGTTTTTCCGGCAGCCACGCCTTTGGAAGCGAAGAGGGGTGCAGCTCGACCGAGCCGCAGATTGTATGGGGAAGAGAAGGCGCTCAGCGGAGTGAGCGCCCTACCCACGGCAAAGAAAGGTAGGGACGGCGCTCCGTCGCCGTCCGCTGTTGCGGCCAACGAAGAGAAGAAACGAAGAAAACATCGAACATCCAAGGTGGAATAGGAACGTACTTCTTCCTGCCCGCAACGCTTGCGCAGGCGGGCGAACGCGGTTTGACGGGAAAAAGAGCCCGTCTTCGGAGAAGCCGGGCCACCTTTTGGTTCATACGTACAATTGCTGAAGGCCAACGATGATATAATGAAAGAAAAGCGGCTAAAATGAATAAGGCCGTTCCATGCTCCGTGACGAGAAATGGAACGGCCATTGATGCGAAAGCAGGTTATTCGTAAACGACATCGTCCAGATAGAACGTCACAGGATCGGGACGACCCGCCACAGCAAAGACAAAGCCCGAGAGAACACGGGAAAGATTCTTGCCTTCGAGGGGGATTGTATACTGTTTCCAGGCGGTCTCGAGTTTGACCTTGCCCAGGCTGGCTTTGCCGGTATCCCAATACGGCTTGTTCTTGGCAATGATGCCCATTTTGAACTCGACCATTTCCCCGCCCTTGTCGCCGCGAGCCCAGAACGTAAGCTTCTTGGCGCCGTTCAGATCCACGCCGCCTTCGTCATCGCCCCAGTTGTTGGCGGGATTCTGCCAGACGATGCCGCCCCAGCTCTTCGGATCGCTGAACGCCACCTTGATGCAGCTTTCGCCGTTGTGGGGATTTTCCTTCCAGCAGTCGTCGTATTCGATGGCCTCCGCGTTGCCCATCCAGCCGGAGGCAATGAACGGCGGTTCGCCTTCGTCTTCGCAGTCGCCATGCACTTTGCAGGGGAGGCTGACTTTCATGCCCACCGGACCCGCTATCACCTCGCTCGAAGGCGCTATTCCTTCTTGAGCCATCGCCACACCCGCCATGAACATGGCGGCCGAAAAGAAACCACTCAAACCCATCCTAACCTTTGACATGATAACTTACTCCTTTTATGTTTTGTTCACGTGATTTTTCCGCGCACAAGTTCTATTCCGTCGTTTTTTCGCTTTGCGCCTCCTTTTCCTGCCCTTGCTCCTTCAGCCAGACTTCGAAAGCATCCATTTCCTCAGTGGTGTTTCCATCGCCCCACCGCAGTTATATTCCCACGGCACGGTTCCGATTTTGGTGGGCGAATAGCTCATGCCGTAGATGAAGTAGGGCTTGTTTTCCACAAACATCTGCCATTCGCCGTTGCCGGTGTCGATGCGACAACTCCAAACGACCTGGGTTTACCTTGCTCTGAAGGCCTTCTCCCGAAGCCTTCGCCAGACCCGCGCTATCGCGGAGAATGTACGTAAACTGCGCCGTGCCCACATTCCTGAACACTCCGTACTTTTCATACTGGACGATGTCTTCCGTTCCGGGATTGTAAATCTTAAATAGCGGTTCTTCTCCCTGGCTTCCCAAGGACAGGAATCCCAACAGCACCGCGGCAAGACGACCAGTATGATTTGCTAGCATGTGTTAATCCTTATGCGCGAATTCACATATTTATGTCGGAGGAGGGCGGTATTTATTCCTCACAATTTTTTGAAACGAAAAGGTTTCGATATAAGTCATTCTGGTCGACGGGAAAGAGGCTGGATAACGATGACCCTTCTGAATACTCTTTATCCGTGGGACCGCGTTGCCATCCGTAAAAGATAAGGCTCACGCTTCGCGAAGTGTGAGTCTCGATATGGAACGAGCTACCGTACGGTCTTTTTATGTGAAACGATAATTTATTGACGGTAGATTTGCCTTTTGGAGGGTCGCGCTCCGTCGCGACCGGAAAAGAAGGTTCCGACAGAGCGGAACCCTCCAAAAATATTTGAGATCGCGTTTTTTGCAAACGATAGATCCATAGGATCTATGTATAAAAGACAGGATGGCAGGCAGGCTCCAGAGATGAAGAGCTGATCGTTCCCTTGGTTTTGCCGGAATTTTCCTCAGGTTTTTAGCAAATGAAAATCGGGGTTGAGTGGATGGGGTCTTTTGATTTTTTGGTTAGTCTTTCCCTGAACAAGCGAACAGGGAGGACGATTAGCCCATGAAATCAGCTCACGTCAGAATTTGTCGGAACTACGTGTTTTTGGTTGGCGTCTTTGTATTGACGCGCAGCGCTCTTGGTTGGGAGCAACGCGATGAGGTATCGCATCCGCAACGGATGCATAACACGGCATTCTTCTACCGCCATAATGCAGCCTATCGTTATGCCTCCGCGTTTCATTATTACCACGCCAAGCAGCATGATGTGTTGCAGTTGACCCCGTTGTCGGAGCACGAAAAGATCGATGCTTGGTTCGACGAGAACGTGCGGTCGTTCACCGTCAACCAGAAAGCCCGGACGGAGCCGACCATGGAACTGTATGGGCCCTACACGGCGATGCTGGCCTGGCGCGTTTACCGGGCGATCGATTGGACGCATATTCATCACGAACAAACCTACGATATTCTTTCGGATCGGGGCATTACGTGGGACCGGAAAGGCGAACGCACGGCACAGGCGGTCGATTATTACCTTCGAATGAACGAAGTGGCGCGCAGCGTGGCCCCGCTGGATATCACCATGCGGCGGGCCGCGGTGATGATGAAGCCGTATTTTGGGTATTATCGCAATTACTATCCCCGCTCCGCCCGGTTCGCTTTTGTGGCGCACTGGTGGCATCCGGTCATATACGAAGCGATGATGATCGCCGGAAACGGCGACGAACAGCAGCGCCTGGTCAAGGAGGTGGATCGCACGCTGCTGGAGCAGGTTCTTAGCGATCCGCCCCGGCGCATGTTGCTGAGCCGTGAACTTATGCCGCGTTACGCCCGGTTGTCCCCGGAGTCGGCCAACATCTTCGACAATCTTCACATGCTGCACGGGATCGTTTACGACATTCTGGCTTATGAAGGATGGACGGAGGACCAAAAGCGAGCGGAACTGTACCGTGTGGTGAATGCCATGAGCTACCAGCAAGGCGACGAGCGATATGCCCGGCTCTTTTCGCTTCCTCATCCCGAGCAGGATCCCCGGAGTTATGACGAGTGGATGAAAGGCTATGAAGGCGAGATGAACCGGATAATGGAGGAGATGATGCACGAGATGATGCCCATGATGATGCCTAAGGGGATGGACAAGGATATGGAGGACCGTTTGTGGGCCCAGTTTCGGATGAAGCTGTCGCCGGGATTGGAAGAAGGCGAAATTCCCGGCTCGCTGCACGACGCGTTGATGCAACTCATGCCGGACATGGAGATGGCGCCCGGCTCCGCGGAGCCCGGACGCACGTCCGCTCCGATGGTGGACATGATGCTGAAAGGATGGCAGAAAAAATACCAAAATCTGCCGCCTGTGGAGCCCTATCCCATGCAGCAGGAACCCGAACCGTCACGGCAAGTCCGCGCAGGAGGTGAATCATGAAAAAGGAAATCCTCCAAAAGTTCATGGGTTCCTGCCTATTCGCCGCCGTGGGTTTCGCCGCTTCCGTCGTCTGGGCGGCCGATCACTCGAATCTTGAAGAAGACCAGCCCGTCTCCGTGGAAGATGCTTTTGCGACGGCTTATCTAAATTATGAAATTCAAGGCCTCGTAAGATACGAGAAGCTGGATACGGGAGATGAGGACCGGCTGATGTTTCAACCGATGCTGGAATACGGGGTATGGCGGAATACGGAAGTCCAAGTGCATGCGCCCTTTTATACCGGCGATGACGATAAGCACAGCGGCGATCTGAACTTGGGCGCGTTGTATAATTTCAACCAGGAATCGGTGATGGCGCCGGCGACGGCTTTGGAGGGAGAACTCGCGTTGCCCACCGGAGAAGGCAGTCATGGCGTGGACCCGACCGTTAAATTGATTCTGACGAAGACGGTCGAACCTGAGTCCTTCAGTCGGGTGCACCTGAATGCCGCTTACACCTATAACGCGCGACCTCAGGAGGATGAGCGCGATCATTTGTACGCGTTGACGGCGGGGTATAGTTTTCGTCCCGGCGCCGATACGATCGTCATCGTGGACGTGCTTCGGGAACGGGAGCGGGAAGGCGATGAGGCGATAAGCTTACTGGAAGCCGGCGTCCGGCAGCAGCTCGATCCGTTGACCGTGCTGGGTCTTGGCGGCGGAGTGGGATTGAACGATGAAGCCCCCGACTATCGAGTTACGCTTAGCGCGCAACGGTCTTTCTGAGTGTGATGGGTGGGTGGGGCGTCCTCGGGAGAGTGGTCGCTCGATTCATAGCGGCCGGCGATCCTTCTTGGCCAGCTCTACGTGAAAGAGGACTTGTGTATAAAAGACCGGGGCGGAGTCGCCCCGGCTCCAAAGAGGAAGAAGCTACTCCTCGCGGGTGATGTCGGCGCCGAGGTCGCGGAGGCGTTCGTCGATGCGTTCGTAGCCGCGGTCGACGACGTGGGCGGATTCGATGACGCTTTGGCCGCGGGCGCAAAGGGCGGCGATGACGAGGGCCATGCCGGCGCGGATGTCGGGGCTGGCCAAGTGGGAGCCGTGCAGGCGCGAGGGGCCGTCGATATGTACGCGGTGCGGGTCGCATTGCAATATATGGCCGCCCATTTCGATGATGCGGTCGACGAAGTACATGCGGCTCTCGAACATTTTTTCGAAAAACAGGATGCTGCCTTTGACCTGGGTGGCCAACACCAGGGCCACGCTCATCAAGTCCGACGGAAACGCCGGCCAGGCGCCGTCTTCTATTTTGGGGCTCGCGGCGCCGAGGTCGCGTTTGACGCGCAGCTTTTGCTTGGGCGGGAGATGGAGCGTTCCGTTTTCAATGGACCAGTTGACGCCCAGCTTCTGAAACGCTTTTCCAATGACTTCCATGGTCAAGGGTTCGGGAATGCCTTGCACGGTCAACTCGCCGCCGGTGGCGGCGGCGGCGGCGATGAAACTGCCCACTTCAATGTGATCCGGGCCGACGACGTGATGCGCGCCGCCAAGCTGGGAGACGCCTTCGATCCGGATGAGATTTGTGCCGGAGCCCTGGATGCGGGCGCCCATTTTCACGAGCATGGCGCAGAGATCCTGGACATGCGGTTCGCAGGCGGCGTTGAAGATCGTGGTCTCGCCTTCCGCCAGGACGGCGGCCATGACGATGTTCTCCGTGGCGGTGACGCTGGCTTCGTCGAGGAGGATGTTCGCGCCGCGCAGTTGCTTGCGTTGAAATTCGTACGACTGGCCGAATTTCACATGGATGCCCAGCGAACGCAGACCGTAGAAGTGCGAGTCGAGCCGCCGGCGTCCGATCACGTCGCCGCCGGGCGGAAAAATGGTGGCGCGGCCGTGACGGGCGGTCAGCGGACCGGCCAGCAGGATCGAGGTGCGTACGCGGCTGCACAAGTCTTCGCTTAAGCGCCGCTTGCGGATGTTCCGGGCGCGCAAGGTGACGGTGTGATCCTTTTGCGTGACTTCCACGCCCAGGGAGACCAGTAATTCGAGCATGACCTGTACGTCGAGAATGTGCGGGACGTTTTCCAGGATCAGCGGTTCGTCGGTGAGTACCGAAGCCGCGAGCATGGGAAGCACCGCGTTTTTGTTGCCCACGGGGCGGATCGTGCCGCTGAGGCGTTTTTGTCCGTTTATTATAAATCTGGCCATGAGGGTAATCAGTAATCAGTAATCAGTAATCAGTAATCAGTAATCAGTAATCAGTAATCAGTAATCAGTAATCAGTAATCAGTAATCAGTAATCAGTAATCAGTAATCAGTAATCAGTAATCAGTAATCAGTGTCATACTCGGCTGTATCTTCTCGAACACATTGGGGGTCTTCCTTGCAGAAAAGGTCGGCTTTTGCAATCATTGAATTCAGCATTCGACCGACTTCGGCTACTTTGGACAGTACTTCGAATGCCTGCTTTTGATCGATCAGGGTGCAATCCAGAGCGCATTCAATCCAATGTTGCGTTTCCAGTTGCTCTCCATCGGCATCGGTTAATTTGCTGATGAAATGGCGAATATAGCGTCGTTTGGCCCAAGCCTCAGCGATTTGTGCGCCGACCGAACGCGATGAGCGCCGGATTTGATCGGTAAGCGAAAACATTTCTTCGCGAGGAAACGATTTGGAAAGCTCGTAAATTTCTCGAGCTGCTTGCCGTGAAGTTTGATAAACCATCAAATCGCGGTAACTCTTTGCATGCTGTAATTCACTCATTTCCCCTCCCACCATAACTGATTACTGATCACTGATCACTTCTTCTTCTCTCTCTTCCCCTTCTTCATTCCACCGTAACGCTTTTAGCGAGATTCCGCGGTTTGTCAATGTCGGTTCCGCGGGCTTGAGCGGCGTAGTAGGCGAGGAGTTGGAGGGCGACGACGTTGACCAGGGGGGAGAATTCGTCGCGGGTGGGGGGAACGAAGACGATGTCTTCGGCCAGTCGATCGAAGGCGGTGTCGCCGTCGGTGGCGATGGCGATGATCTTGCCGTGGCGCGCTTCGACTTCCTTGACGTTGGAGATCATCTTTTCGTAGACCTCGTCGCGCGTTTTGGTGCAGATGCAAACCACGGGCAGATATTCGTTAATGAGCGCAATGGGGCCGTGTTTCATTTCGCCGGCGGCGTAGCCTTCGGCGTGCTGGTAGGAGATTTCCTTGTTTTTCAGCGCGCCTTCGAGGGCGGTCGGATAGTTGAATCTGCGCCCGAGGTAAAGCGAGCTGGGACCGTCGTGATGTTTGTCGGCAATCGCCCGGATGGAGTCTTTTCGTCTCAAGACGTAGTGAATGGCATCGGGAATGGCTTGTAAGTCGCGAAGCAAGGTTTGGGCGTCCTTCTCGGAGATTTCGCCGCGGGACAAGCCGATGTGGATCGCCAGCAGGCCAAAGGCCATCAATTGGGCGGTATAGGCCTTGGTGGAGGCCACGCCGATTTCCGGGCCGGCATCGGTGAAAAAGACCGCGTCGCTTACGCGGACGAGGGTGCTGCCGGGGACGTTGCAGATCGAGAGGGTTTTGCAGCCCCAGCTTTTGGCCATGCGAACGGAGGCGAGGGTGTCGGCGGTTTCGCCCGATTGCGAGACGGCCACGATGAGCGTGCCGGGATCGATCTTGGGATCGCGGTAACGGAATTCGCTGCCCAGATCCGTTTCTACGGCGATGCGGGTGAGGTTTTCGAGCAACAACTTGCCGTACATGCCTGCGTGATAAGCCGTGCCGCATGACACGATCATGACGCGGTTCAGTTTCTTGAAGTACTGCGGGCTGAGCCCAAAGCCGGGCATGAGGACCGAACTGTCAGGCGAAACATGCTTGTCCAACAAATTACGGAGCACGCGCGGTTGTTCGTGAATTTCTTTCAGCATGAACGTTTCGAAACCGGCGCGTTCGACCGATTCGGCGCGCAGGGTGACGGTGACGATCTCGTGTTTGACTTCCTGGCCGTCCAGATTGGTAACGCGGACTCCGTCGGGGGTTAGCGTCGCGATCTCGCCGTCGTTGAGGTAGATCACGTCCCGGGTCTGGCTGACAATGGCCGGCACGTCGCTGGCGATGAATTGCTCGCCTTTTCCGACGCCGACGACCAGGGGACTGCCGTGGCGCGCGGCATAGAAGCGGTCGGGCTGATCCTTGAAGAGAATGCCCAGCGCATAAGCTCCGCGGGCCAGCTTCAAGGCGGTTTGCAGCGCTTCTTCGAACGATTTCGCGCCGTCGGACAACGCGGCTTCGATCAGGTGGGGGATGACTTCCGTGTCGGTCTGCGAAATGAATTGATGCCCCTTCGCTTCCAGGGCGGCGCGGAGTTCCTGGTAATTCTCGATGATGCCGTTGTGGACCACGGCGATCCGCCCCGTACAGTCGAGATGCGGATGGGAATTGATTTCGGAAGGTTCCCCGTGGGTAGCCCAACGCGTATGGCCGATGCCGACCCGGCCTTCGACCGGCTCGTTCTTCAGCCGTTCGCCGAGCGCGGAAAGCCGTCCGACGCACTTTTGAACAATCAGTCCGGTTCCATCAAAGGCCGCGATGCCCGCCGAGTCATAGCCGCGGTATTCCAGATTGGTCAGCCCCGCCATTAACAGCGGAACGGCCTCGCGCGATCCGACATATCCGACAATTCCACACATAACACATCTCCTTGCCTCGCACTATACGCCGTAAACCCATGCTTGCTCAAGAAAAGGATAAAAAGCAAAAGGCCGGGAACGTGTTCCCGGCCTTTCCCAGCTTGACGTTAAATTAGAAATTACGGCGTCAAGGTGCTGGTTACGCTGTTCTTCGGATACAACGATGTATTGGCTTGTCCGGTGGCATTGAAGTTGGTTCCCAAAGCCGTATTTTCATCCAGAATAAGAGCACCGCCACCGCGTTGAACGACGACCGAACCTCTTTTTCCAAAGGGCACGGTATCGACAATTCCAACAAATTGATTAAGAGCATTGCCATTGAGTTTTATGTTTTGTGTAAAAATAGTAGGCGTAGATGCCGGCATTGTATCGGACACATCCAAAGCGATGCACCATGCGTTACGAATCTTGCCATCCAAGAACTCAGCTTCCGTTTGCGCTGCTTCAATACCCGACAAAGCAAAGAAGTTGTACGAAATAGCCCCGCCAAAAACTGTGTTGGTTACAATGGCTGCGAAAAAGGCTGAGGAATCTCCACTGGGCCAATCCGCCGATTTCGGCCAATCTGCGTTTCCTTTGGCTTTAAGTTGCATGGGATTGTCCAATTCAGCGGAAAACATCAACTTGTACAACCCTGTTCCATTGCCGACGGCTTGCGTCAGCCGACCTCGAACCAAGGCTTTGCTAATGGCAGGAGTCAGGATGGCAGCCAGCAGGGCGATGATAGCGATAACTACGAGCAATTCGATCAAGGTGAAGGCACGTTTACGATACTGGCGCCAAAGCATACTCATATCAATTTTCTCCTGTTTCCGTGTTCGTCGAACGCCGTTATTTATTAGCTTAACCACATTTTTACTGATTCGACATGAAAATCAGTCGTATAAATAACACAGTTTGAAAGAATACGTCAACAGTAGACGGGGAAGATGGCAGCAATTGTACATATGATTTAACAACACATGGAATGGATCATTTTCTTAGAGTGTATTTCGGTAGGATGACGTTCTGATTCTTACTCATAATCTTCATTATTTTATCCAGAAGGAGATTAAGATTAAGATTACGATTAAGATTATGATTAAGAGGGAGATATAGTAATTTGTCGTGCCAGGTCACAGACCCGGCCTACAACGACGAAACGACGAACCCATAGCATGAAGACAGAAGATTTCGATTATCATTTGCCGCAGGAATTGATTGCGCAAGAGCCTTCGGTTCAGAGGGATCAGTCGCGCATGTTGGTGCTGCACCGGGAAACGGGACGATTGGAGCATCGGTGTTTCAGCGATTTGCCTGGGTATCTGCGGGCGGGGGACTTGATGGTGGTGAACGATACGCGCGTGATTCCGGCGCGAGTGTTTGCCCGCAAAGAGGGGACGGGCGGCAAGGTGGAGTTGCTCATGCTGGAAGAGACGGCGCCGGGGATTTGGGCGGCGCTGCTGCGGACTCATCGCCGGCCGGCGGTGGGATCTACGATTTACCTGGGGGAAAGCCGGACGAAGGCCGTTTTGCTGGAGGATGGGGTGATGGGCCGGGTATTGCTGCGGATTGAAAGCGATCGGCCTTTCCTGGACGTGCTGGAAAAGGATGGGATTACGCCGCTGCCTCCTTACATTGCCCGCAAACAGGCTCCCGCGGAGCAGACGGAAGCGGATCGCACGCGATATCAGACCGTTTTTGCCCGGGAACCCGGCGCCGTGGCGGCGCCGACGGCCGGGTTGCATTTCACGCCGGAAGTCCTGGCCCGCTTGGAGCTGCTGGGCGTCCGGCGCGCCACGGTGACCTTGCACGTTGGGCCGGGAACTTTTCGGCCGGTCAGCGTGGACAACTTGGAAGATCACGAGATGGAGAGCGAGCGGTATCAGGTGCTGCCGGAAACCGTTCGGGCCATTGAGCAAGCCCGTGCTGCCGGGGGGCGCGTCATGGCGGTGGGCAGTACGAGCGTTCGGACGTTGGAATCGGCGGTCGGGGAGGGCGGTCTTCTCGCGGCGGGCGACGGGCGTACAAAGCTTTTTATCCATCCGCCCTACGAATTCCGGGTGGTGGATGTTATGTTGACGAACTTCCACCTGCCGAAATCCACCTTGCTGATGATGATCTCTGCGCTAGCCGGCCGCGAGTTGATCCTGAAGGCTTATGAGGAGGCGGTCCGGGAGAAGTACCGGTTCTACAGTTACGGGGATTGTATGCTGATTTTGTAAGGGTGGGTTAGAGCTCCAAGGCAAGTCCCGCTTGGCCCTTCGATCCGCTCAGGCCGGGCGGACAAAAGTCCTGCCCGACCTGCGCCGCCTTCCGGCTTCGTCCCGTAGCGGGACTACGCCGGACAGGTCCGGCTGAACCAAGCTGACGCGTCCCCGTTTTGCCCCTGCGCCCGGCCTGAGCGGGTCGAAGGGCCAAGCGACAGCCACCCCATGCCAGTAAACTGGACATGGGTTCCATTGCGGTAGTTGTTTTCTGTGGAGCCGAGGCGACCTCGCCCCGGCAGCGGGCCATGTGGCCTCGTCTCCAGCCGCCACGGGCCAGTTTATTCCCAGGTACGTGTTTATTGCGGCCGTGTCGGGATGCACCCAGGAAAAAGACCGCATCCAAAAAACTCCTTGCAACTTCGACCCGCGCTGTTATAGTCCCGCCCAGTTTCGCTTTTTAGCGGAACGGAAGCGAGTGGTTCGGCGCCTCGGCCGGATCCAAAGCGGATTTTCCGGCGGCATAAAGCCCCGGGACAACAGTTGGAGGATACAGTGGAAGCTAAAACTACAGTTCGTTCGGACGTATCGGTACAGGACTTGCTCGAAGCAGGTCTTCACTTCGGTCATCAGACCAAGCGGTGGAATCCCAAGATGAAGCGCTATATCTTCGCTCAGCGCGGCGGGATTTACATCATCGACCTTACTCAAAGCGTGAAATTGCTGACGGACGCGCGCCAGTTCATTTATGACACGGTGGCTCGCGGCCGCAAGATTCTGTTTGTCGGCACCAAGAAGCAGGCGCAAGAGCCTTTGAAGGAGCTGTCCGATAGGCTGGAGCAGCCTTATGTGGTCAACCGTTGGCTGGGCGGCACGCTGACCAACAGCCAGACCATTCGCAAGAGCGTAGCCCGGATGCGCATGCTGGAGAAATACGAAACGGACGGCACCTTCGCTTCGATGTCGAAGAAGGAAGTCTCCAAGCTTCGCCGCGAGCAGCAGAAGCTGCACTTTAATTTGAGCGGCATTGCCAACATGGAACACCTCCCGGGCGCGATGTTCGTGGTGGACATCAACCGGGAAGCCATCGCGGTGGCGGAAGCCAACCGGTTGAAGATCCCCGTCGTGGCTATTGTCGATACCAATTGCGATCCCGATCCGATCGATTACCCGATTCCCGGCAACGATGACGCCATCCGCGCCATCAAGCTGATTGCGGATACGATTGGCTCGACCATCCAGCAAGCCACGGCCGAATACGCCAAGGTCGCTGCTGAAGACGCCCGCAAACGCGCCGCGGCGGACGCGGAAGCTGCGGCCAAGGCCAAGGCGGCCGACGAGGAACGCAAAGCCCGCGACATGGCGGCCCGCAAAGCCAAGAACGACGCCCGCGATAAAGCCAAAAAAATGGAAGTAGCGGCCAAGAAGCCCGCCGCTCCCCAGAAGGAAGAAGTCGCACCGGCAGCAGAAGCGCCTGCGGCTCCCGTAGCGGCGGCTCCCGCGGACGAAGCTCCCAAGGCGGAATAATCTACGAACTGTTTTAAGGAAGGAATTTTTCCATGGCTGAAATCAGTGCAAGCCTAGTCAAAGAATTACGGGAAGAAACCGGCGTTGGCATGATGGAGTGCAAGAAAGCGCTCGTCGAAGCCAATGGCGACAAGACGGCGGCGGTCAAATTGCTGCGGGAACGCGGCATGGCGATTGCCGGAAAGAAGGCCTCCCGCACGGCCAATCAGGGTCTGGTGGCCGCGGAAGTCGAGCAGGGCGGCCAGCTCGGCGTGATGGTGGAAGTGAACTGCGAAACCGACTTCGTGGCCAAGAACGAAATCTTCCAAGCCTTTGTTGGAACGATCGTCGAAAAGGCCAAGAGCGTGCAAGGCGACCTGGCCGAAGCCGTACAAGCGGAAGTCGTGGCCAAGATCGCGGAAATCGGCGAGAACATCATCGTTCGCCGTTCGATCCGCTATCAAGTGCAAGGCAGCGGGACGGCCGCGAGCTACATTCACCTGGGCGGCAAGGTCGGCGTGCTGGTTGAAGTCGGCTGCGGCAAAGCTGAAACGGTCAAGACCGAAGCCTTCCGGGCGCTTGTGAAGGACATTACCCTCCACATCGCGGCGTGCAATCCCGGCTACCTGGTCCGCACCGAAGTGCCCGAAGCGGTCATCCAGGCGGAGAAGGAAATCTACGCCAAGCAGGTCGAGGGCAAGCCGGCGAATATTGTCGAGAAGATCGTTCTCGGCAAGCTGGAGAAGTTCTATTCGCAGGTCTGCCTCGTCGAACAAGGCTTTGTGAAAGATCCCGAGCAGACGGTGACCGAATTGCTAGCCGCTAAAAGCAAGGAACTCGGCGACGATTTGTCGATCCGCCGGTTCACGCGCTTCCAAGTCGGCGTGTAATTCGTATCTACAGAGTATCGAGGAAAGGGCTCAGCTTGCTGAGCCCTTTTTCTTTTGTTGCAGACGCTCTCGGGCAGGTTAATATAACCGCATGGAGACCTTATGGCGCCCCTATCGACTCTTGTTCATGATCCGGTGCTGATTTTTGCCACAGTAATGCTGATTATGCTGATCGCGCCCTTGGTTTCCACGCGGATTCGACTGCCGTCGATTATCGGATTGATCCTGGCAGGCCTGCTGGCGGGTCCCCACGCCTTGGGACTGCTTCAACACGACAAGATCTTTGAGCTGCTGGGCGCCGTCGGCTTGGTTTACTTGATGTTCCTGACCGGGCTCGAAATCAATCTCAACGAATTCATCCGTCATCCCAAGCCGAGCTTGATCTACGGCTTTGCCGCCTTTTTGCTGGCGCTTGTGCTGGGTACGGCGGGGGGCAGACTGCTGCTGGGGTTTTCATGGCCTTCGGCCATTCTGTTGTCGAGTTTGTTCGCCACCAACACCCTGATGACTTTTCCGATCGTCAGCCGCCTCGGTCTGGCCAAACATCAGGTGGTCACCGCCGCGATTGGCGGCACGATTCTTACCGATACGCTGGCGCTGCTGGCGCTTTCCGTCATGGTCAACTGGATGCAGGGCTCCCTTACCGCTTTTTTCTGGATTCGCCAGGTTCTTTCGCTGGTTCTTCTTGTTTTCCTAACGCTCTGGGCGCTGCCCCGCATTGGATTTCGATTCTTTCGTCTTACATCTCCCGACGGCGCCTCCGAGTTTGTTTTTATCCTCGCTGCCGTATTTCTCACGGCTTTTGGCGCCCGCCTGGCCGGCGTGGAGCCGATCGTTGGGGCCTTCCTGGCCGGGGTGGCTCTCAGCCGTCTTATTCCCGGGCATAGCCCCTTGATGAACCGCCTGCAATTCGTTGGCCAGGCTTTATTCATCCCGTTCTTCCTTATTTCCGTCGGCATGCGGATCGATTTGAAAATTCTTTTTTCCGGATTCTCCGTCTGGATGGTTTTTATTTTCATGATCGGGATGGTGCTGCTGGTCAAGTGGTCGGCCGCCCGCCTTTCGGGCAAGCTGCTGCGATATACGCGAAACGCCAGCATGCTGCTGCTGGGCCTATGCGTCAATCAAGCCGCCGCCCCGCTGGCCATCGTGCTGGTGGGCCATCGCATCGGCTTGTTTACCGAAGCGGTTTTGAACGGCGCCATCCTGATGGTGCTGGTCACCAATCTGGTCGGAGGCTGGCTGACCGAAAAGTATGGCCGTCTCATCTCCTTGCAGGCAACGCCGGAACGCCCGGAGACGGACGTCGAAAATACCGGCCGGACGCTGGTGCCGGTCAGTCATCCGGATACGTTGCCGGGGTTGCTGGATTTGGCCCTGATGCTGCGGCCCCAAGCGGCCTCCGAGCCCATCTATCCGTTGTATGTGGCGCAGGACGGAGTGGACGTCGACGAGCGGGTGGCGTTCGGCGAAAAACTGTTGGGCGCGGCCACCGCGCGTATTGTGGCGGCGGAGGCGCCCGTCCTGCCGTTGACGCGCATCGCGGTGAATGTTGCCGGCGGAATTCTGCATGTGATGAAGGAATTTCGTATTTCGATGCTGGTTATCGGCTGGAATGGGCGCAGCGATTCGCTTCGCATGGTGTTCCATACCCTGTTCGATCAAATTCTGGAACAGAGCCTGCAGATGGTCGTGGTTAGCCGGATTGAGCATCCGTTGAATACAACCCGGCGCATAGTTCTGATCCTCCCCCCGATGACCGAACGGCAAGCCGGATTCGCCACGGCGATCAACAATCTGGGGCGCCTGGTCGTTCAAATGGGGGCTCGTCTGCACCTGCTCTACGTGGATCGTTCCGCCCAAGAGGCAAAAGGCCTGAAAGGGATCCCGGCAACCGTCGCGGTGACCCGGCAGCCGCTGTCGGTTTGGAACGATTTGATGCCGGCCTTGAGCTCCACGCTCCAGGAAGGCGACATCATGGTCCTATTCAGCGCGCGCCGCGCCCGAACGGCCTGGCAGCCCAGCCTGGTCACCTTGCCCGGCCGGATCAGCCGCGCCCATCCTCAAACCAGCCTGCTCGTTGTCTATCCTTCCGATTTTTCGGAGGAGAAGATCGAGGAGGCTCCGTCCGGCGCACTGCCTAAAGGCCTGGCGCCCAGCCGGATCTTGTTCGACCTGGAAGGATTCGAAGCACAAGACGCCATCCGTCTGCTGTTGGAAACGATGTTTGCGCCGGCATCGCCCGCATGGAACGCCCTGAATTCCGTGCTTTGCGACATGCCCCCTGTCGAGTTGGCGGCCGGCATGGCGCTGCTCCACAGTCACGTAGGGGAAGTCTCGGAACCCACAATCTTCCTGGGCGTCAGCGAATCCGGCTTTGCCTTCGAGGGCTTCGATCAACCTGCGACCTACCTTTTAATTCTGCTCAGCCCAACCGAACGGCCCCCGGATCTCCACTTGAAAACGCTGGCCGGGCTGGCTCGCTTTGCGCGAAAGCCGGATTTCATGCAGACGATCAAGGAAGCCGTTGCCGGTGCAGCAAGCTGACGCGAAATCAGGGCATGGCATAACTGTGCAGTCCGGAAAAACGGCCGGCCAGATTGACCCACAGCAACGTCAGGACGACACCCGTAAAGCCCACGAGGGCAAGCACCGCTCCGGCCCGCCCATAGGTCCGTCCATTCGGCAAGGCGCGAAAATGGAAATAGCCGGCATAAACCAGCCAGGCGGCCAACGACCAAAGCTCCTTGGGGTCCCAATTCCAGTAGTCGCCCCAAGCCAGCTTTCCCCACCAGGCGCCCAGGAGCAAACCCAGGGTCATGAATGGAAATCCGACGCCGATCAGCCGGTAAATCGCCTCGTCGCGATCCGGAAAACCAGGCTCGGCCGCCGGGCCGCCGGCCAATCGGGCCGCCGCTTGAACCGCCGCCTTGGCCATGAAGATATACGAAAGCATATAGGCCATGACATGGGGAACGAACAGAGGGCTCTGAAGCGCCGGGGGCAGGGGCTTGAGCTGGGGGTCGAAAACGAATCCGGCCGGCCACAAGACAACGAACCCCAGAAGAGGATCGATCCATTCGCCGCCGATATTAAGCACCCGCCGGCAAAACACGCTCAACGGAAAAAACAGCGCGCCGAGGATCAGGAAAACCTCGAACATGTTCTGCAAGGGGGGATGTCCCGCATGCCACCCGCGAAAGCCCACGGCCGCCCATGCCGCGATAAAACCGGCCGCATAAGTCCAGGTTCCAGCTTTCGGTCGATGCGCCTTGAACAGGACAAAGGCCAGCAGGTAAAACGCCATGCCCAGATAAATCAGCCAGCCCAGAGTGGTCGCCTGAAGGGTCATGACGCACCTCCGTTTTTTGGGCGCCGGGGCTGAAGCCAGAACTGCACGGCTGCGCCCAACCCAAGCAAAACAAACCCGGCCAACGCCAGTGAAACGCCCGAGTCCTTCACGGCATATAGAATCGTGTAGCGCTGAGTCTGCCCATCGCAGGAATGCTGGTAAATGTGATAACCGCCGTAATGCAGGGGCTGGTTGACCTCGATCGCCCGCTGAAGAACAGCCTTTGCATCCTTCATCACGGTCACCCGGCTGACATAATCGCGCACCGGCGGCTCCTGGCGCGACAGCAGCACGCTGGCGGAGCGGTTGCTGAAAACGCCCTCCGGGAAAAGGGGCGACAACGGCAATTGATAAAACGAGCGGCCCGGGTCGCCTCCGAGCGTCCGCCTCACCGCATCGGCGCCGCGAATCAACTGCATTTCGATCACGGGACTGGTTGAGGAAGGCTCGCGGGGGGACCGGCTGAGCATGCGCATTCGGATGTCGCCATACGGCAGGTTCACTACCTGGCCGGTTTCGCATTTCAGGGGCTGGATAACCCAGGCCATCCCTTGCCGGGATGGGACGGTTATGCCGGCGCCCAACACCCACGGATCGGTTTCCAGGGGATAATGTTCGATTCGAAAATCGTCCAACCGAATCGAAAAGGGCAATGGGCCGACGAACCGCGACAGGGAGGCGTCGGCAAGCCGGTCCGACGTTTCCCCGGGCTTCAACCGCATAAACCCGGAGTACGGCCCGGCGTCGAGCCCGAACGAGACCCGCCACCGATGAACGTCCGAGGAATTCCACATCGATCCCGCGAGAATCAGCAGGCATCCCAGATGCATGGCCCATGACGCCGGCCGCCTGCGGACCCTTGCCGAGAACACTAAACCCGCCAACAAACAGAGCAGCAGAAAAAACCATATCGCCGTCATGAGCGGCGAATGGAAGAACAACTTCGCCCGTTCTGCGCCGAGAAACGCACCGGCCACGGCTATCGCCGCGAGCCCAAAAATGCCGATTAACGACCATCGCAACAGATTATGCTGGAATGCTTTCATGTTCATCGTTTTCAATTGGCATTGGCGAACATCCATTTATGCGTATATTAAATGGCATGGGGTTCAAGTGGAATAGACATTTTTTACTCAATTGGTGTTTACTTACGCCTTTGCCGATCTTTTGGCGCATTGGCGTTTTTGTTCTGCTGGGGGTTGCCATTGGCTTGGGGGCGGTCATCGTCCGCATCTCGCGCATGCCTTCCTATCTGTCCGACGCCCCGGAGGTGTGCATCAACTGCCACGTCATGAACAGCGCCTATGCCACCTGGCGGCAGGGCAGTCATGGACCGGTTGCCCTCTGCGTGGATTGCCATCTGCCGCACGATAATTTTGTGGCCAAAATGGCCTTCAAGGCCTACGACGGGATGAAGCATTCCTATGTGTTTACCTTCCGGCTGGAGCCGCAAGTTTTGGAACTATCGCCTGCGGCCGTTCATGTCGTGCAGGGCAATTGCGTGCGTTGTCACTACCAGCAATTCCAGATGATCCGGCTGGCTGACTCCACCGAACGCAAATGCTGGGATTGCCACGATGGAGCGCATGGCGCCGTCATTAGTCTGTCGGCCTCGCCTTTTGCGCACCGGCCCCAACTGCCGTCCGCCGGGCTGGACTGGATGAAGCATTTATCAAAGGAGAATAGCGATGAATAATCAGGAACTTACGCCGAATAAAACGCCGCGATGGGTGGGCCCGGTCATTTTTTTCCTTTCGGCCGGGATTGTCGTTTTGCTGAGCATGCTCGCCATATCGATCATGGAGCGGCGCTGGGAAACCACGCGTCCCTCCCTGGTGCTCCAGCCGATCGCAACCTGGGAGCCGGACAACGCGGTCTGGGGCCGGAACTATCCGCGGGAATACGAAACGTATCTGCAAACCCGCAACGATTTCACCCGCACGAAGTTCGGCGGAGCATTTCCGCGGGACTACCTGCAAGAAGATCCCCGGCAGGTCATTCTATTTTCGGGGTATCCCTTCAGCATTCAATACCAACAAGCCAGAGGACATTACTATTCCGTAAAAGACATCGCCTCCACGAAGCGAATCAACGATAAAACCGTCGCCACCTGTTGGACCTGCAAAAGCACGGAGGTCCCCCGCAAGATGGCCGAACTGGGCGTGAAAGGCTTCTCTGATCGCCTGTTCTCCGATTTCATCGGCGAAATCACCCATCCCATCGGTTGCCAGGATTGCCATGACCCGGCTACGATGAACCTGCGCATCACGCGGCCGGCCCTGCGGGAAGCCTTTGCGGCGCGCGGGATGAACATCGACGAAGCGACCCACCAGCAAATGCGCTCGCTGGTGTGCGCCCAATGCCATGTGGAATATTACTTCAAGGACATACGCTACCTGACCTTCCCGTGGAAAAACGGCCTGCGGGCGGACGACATGCTCCGCTATTACGACGAAATCGACTTCACCGATTATGTCCACGCCGTTTCCAAAACGCCGATCGTCAAAGCGCAACATCCGGATTACGAAACCTATTCTTCGGGCATCCACGCCTATCGCGGAGTAGCCTGCGCGGATTGCCACATGCCCTATCGCACCGAAGGCGGCGTGAAATTCACCGATCATCACGTGCAAAGCCCGCTGCTCAACATCGCCAATAGCTGCGCCGTCTGCCATCGCTGGAGCGAAAAGGAAATCGAACAGCGCGTGGAGGGAATCCAGACCAAGGTTTACGAAGCCCGGCTGGCCGCCGAAAACGCACTGGTCAAGGCGCATTTCGACATGGCCGCCGCCATGCAGGCCGGGATTCCGGACGCGGACCTGGCCGCACCGCGCAAGACCTTGCGCCATGCGCAATTCAAGTGGGATTACGTAGCGGCCAACAACGGCATGGGATTTCATTCGGCGCAGGAGTGCATGCGGTTGCTGGGCGAATCGGTCGACGGCGCCCAACAAACGCGCCTGCAAATCGCCCGCCTGCTTGCCGCCAAGGGCATCGGCAGCGAACCCAACTATCCGGATTACTCGACTCGGGAGAAAGCCTCCGCCATCTCCCAGGCCTTCGAAGCCGGCCGGCCGGTCGACTTGCTGTAGGATGTTTCGACGAATAAGGATTGATTTTTTCCGGCTTCGCGCTAACTCTACAGCGATATGGCAGCAAAACACACAGGACTGGGACGGGGACTCGGCGCGTTGATCAAAGATACGCCGCCGGCCGTCGAAACGCCGGCGCCCGAGGCGTCCGGAAAAAAGGACGGCATCACCCGCATTCCCATCGAAAAAATCCGCAAGAGCCCCTGGCAGCCGCGCCGCGAATTCGCGGCCGAGGCCCTCGACGATTTGACCCGCTCGGTACAGGAACGGGGCATCCTGCAACCCCTGATGGTCCGCCAAGTGGGCGAGACCTACGAGTTGATTGCCGGCGAACGCCGCTTCCGGGCCGCGCAGAACGCGGAACTCAAGGATGTGCCCGTCATGGTGATGGACGTCACCGACCGGGAAGCCCTCGAGCTGGCCCTGATCGAAAATCTCCAGCGCGAGGACCTGAATCTCATCGAGGAAGCCGAAGGCTACAAGCTGCTCATGGAAAAATTCGAGATGACGCAGGAGCACGTGGCTCAACGGGTGGGGAAGGGCCGGGCGACGATCGCCAATGCGTTACGCCTCCTCGATCTGCCCGACAGCGTCAAGCGGCTGGTGGCCGAACAAAAAGTTTCGCCGGGCCATGCCAAGGTGCTGCTCGGCGTCGATATCCCGCGCGAACAGGAATTGCTCGCCGCCCGCGTATTGGCCGAACAACTGTCCGTCCGCACGCTGGAACGGATTGTGGCCAACCTCAAGCGCCCGGCAAAGAAGCCGCGCGGCGAAAAGTCGGACATTCCGGACAGCCACCTTCAATACATGACCGAACAACTGCACCAACACCTGGGTACGAGCGTACGCCTCACCCCCTGTAAAACGCTGGCAAACGGCAAAAAGGCTAAGGGAACGATCGAAGTCGATTTCTATTCGAACGACGACCTCGACCGGTTGCTGGCCATGCTGGGTTTGACCAGTCTTTAATGGATACCATGTCCTCCGAAATCAATACTTCCTCCTCACCCGGGGAGTCGACCGGCAAAAAAGCCCGGGAATACGAATCCATACACAACCGGCTTTTCATCGTCCGCATCGTGCTGACGTTGCTGGCCCTGGCCGTCTATCTGTTCAGCGGCGCTTCCGCCCAACTGGCGGCCGGCCTGAGCAGCCGCTTCAGCCATCCCTGGCTCTGGTCGGTGGTCAACGGCTTCTACACGCTGATCACCATCTTCGGCTTTGCCGCGTTGATGTTTCCGCTGAGTCTCTATTCCGATTACATGGTTGAACGTCACTTCGAGCTTTCGAAACAAAGCCTGGAAAGCTGGATGGGAGATTTCTTCAAGTCGCTGGTCTTCGAACTGGCGCTGGCCTTGATCTTTTTCGAGGTGGTCTACGCGCTTCTGCGCTGGATGCCGAACTACTGGTGGATCGGAGCCACGCTTAGTTACGTCCTGTTTGCCGTGGTGCTTTCGTCGATCGCCCCGGTCGTCATCATGCCGCTTTTCCACAAGTTCGAGCCTTTGCAGGACTCCGAACTCACGGAAGCGGTCCAGGGCTTCGTCCAAAGCGCCGGATTGAAAGTACTCGGCGTTTTTCGTTGGGGGCTGGACGAAAAGACCGTCACGGCCAATGCCGCGCTGGCGGGTCTGGGCCGCACGCGCCGGATCATCCTGGGCGACACGATGCTGAAAGGCTACAGCCAGGACGAGATCATCGCCGTGCTCGCCCACGAGGTCGGTCATTACAAGAACCGCGACATGTGGCGGCTGATGGTCGTCGGCGCCTTCCTGGCGGCCGCGGGCTTCTACGTCGCGCACCTGGTTTTGCAGGCGCTGGTGCTCCGGTTCGGCTTTCAGCACATTGGCGACATCGGCTCGTTTCCCATCTTTGTCTTCAGCCTGTTTCTCTTTTCCCTGATCAGCATGCCCCTCGGCAACTTCTATTCCCGGCGGCGGGAATACGCGGCCGACGAATATGCCGTGCGAACGCTAAAGGCCGCGACGCCGCTCGTCAGCGCCCTCGAAAAACTGGCCGCTCAAAATCTGGCCGACCGGAATCCCGCCGCCTGGATCGAATTCTGCCTGCACAGCCACCCCTCCATCGCCCGCCGCGTCGCCCGCGCCCGCATCGTCGAAGCGGCAGTCCAAGCCACGCTGCGCGCCGTGGGGTGAAACATTCGCCCTTTGTTTCGCCCCCTTCCTGGCAAAGAAGAAGATTGGCCCCACGGATACTGGAATTCATGACCCTCGCGCGAGAAATACGGGTCGGTTTGCCTAGAGAAAGGATTAAGCCTAACCCATCACTTTTTTCCCGTTTTCTGCGCGCGTTTAGAGTCATATTTTGGGCGTTCTTCGGCAACCGCCATATGCTTTTTGGCGACAAACGGTTGACTTTTGGCGTAAAGGATTTCAGGGCAAAGATCGGCTCCATTACCCCATTCAACGGTATCGAAACTACGCTTCGCCGTTTGAAACAAAGCATCATCTCGCAAGGCGCGAAATATTCCTTTATTCAACCACGGAGTTACGTCAAATACACGTTTTTCGCCGCCTTCAAATGTCAGGAGAAGACGATAATCGGCCAGAGGGCTTACTTTTTTTAACAAAGGATTTACTCCCCTCCCAGATTCTTGACCCTATTTCGAGCAACCATTTAAATCATACTAATAGCAACGTTTTCTTGCAACGACCGCCGTCGACAAAAAGAATGGTTGGCTGTGGACTCCAGCTTCATTCGATGAGATCAGGAAGGCATCTCGTACGGGCTCGTGCGTACTCCTTTAAAAATACATGTGGTCACATTTGTCATGGTCTGGCTCAGCCAGCATTTAACACGGGAGAATTGATTGACGATCTGGCCGCCGACAACGTTAAATACATCCGCATTGGGGATCAAATCGAATCCGCTGAATAGCGAACTGAATTTTGTAGGCCGGTTCTGTGAACCGGCGGAATAAATAAGGAGGAACTTTGAAAACGAGTCGCTTGGGGTACGTGTCGTGGGCAGTCGTGTTGCTGGTGGGTCTTTCGTTCGTCGTTTCGCCGGCCTCGGCGGCAAAAGTGTCCGCCAAGATTTCCCAGTGCAAGAAAACCAAAATCCGCGATGGCGAGGGCCATCGGGTTTACCGATTCAGGGTGGAATCCCGGCAAGTGACCCACAGCCACAAGACCGAGACTGCCTTGTATGTGGAAGTCGTCGACAACAAAGGCAAACGCTATTTTGGATCGTTGCGCAACGGGCAATCGCTGCTTAGCTTCGTGCGGGGCGGTTCCTATTCCGACGTGATGTGGCGCTACGATATCGACATCGACAAACTGGGCGACGCGATGGTCAAAGCCTATTGCGTGGAATTGCTCGATGCAGAAGGAAAGGTCATCGATCAATCCAAATATGCCGTCGGCAACGTCGATGCCTGGAAGAAGGAAAACGAGGCTTCGGCGCCGCTGCAAGTCCGAGCCATCGCGCCCGATCCCAGCCTTGAATGATGAGGTTGCGACGGAGCGCAACCCCCCAGAATTTGGGTAGGGAGCGGCCGCCCTACCTTTCCTGTGAAAACGCACGCCAGATATCCATCAGCCGCCGCATGGCGCGAGCGGGTTCCGTAGAGCCCCCCACCGCCCGCACGGCGGAGAAATTGACGGCGCCTTTTTCAAGAACCAGGGGCAGATTTCGTTCGTCGATGCCGCCGATGGCCACCGATGTCACCGGACTCTGCCTAACAATGGCCGCCAGGTTTTCGAGTCCCAGCACGGGATCCGGAATGGCCTTGGTGGGGGTCGGAAACACGGGGCCGACGCCGATATAATCCGGCTCCAAGGCCCAGGCAGCCCGCGCTTGCTCCAGGCTATGCGTGGAAAGCCCAAAGTATTTTCCGGGAAGAGGCCACTGTGTTTTGGCCGCATCCAACGGCAAATCGTTTTGCCCCAGATGAACTCCATCCGCATCGACGGCGGCGGCGATCTCCACGTCGTCATTCATGATGAACCGGGTAGGGGTGTCGAGGGTGATCGCCCTGATTTTTTCGGCCATGACGAGAACCGTGTTGCAAGGCTGGTTCTTCATGCGCAACTGAAGATACCGAATGCCCTCGTCCACCGCCGCCCGTGCGCAGGTTTCATATCCTGCGGCCGGGTCCGTCAAAATTACATACAAACCAAATTGTTCGATCATAGGAATGGACTCCAGAAAGGGGAACGCCGCCTCACGGTTCATCCGCTTTGGCGGCCCAGGGTTTTCGATTGGTTTCCGTGCCCAACACCGAGCCCAGGGCATATTCAATGGGGGGCGTTTTCATCCGTCCGAACGACCAATAGAACAATTCGATGTGCCGCGGTTTGGCGTTGGGTTTGTCGACGACCAGGGTCGTGGGATATTTCCGGAGCTTGTACCGCCGGGCCAGTTGCCCCTCGTCCTGGCCGTGTTCCGGATTGATCTTCAATTTGACGATGTTCTTCGCGCCGTTTTTGAAATCCTGGTTGTCGAGCAACTCCTTCCACAAAAACTGGCATTCGTCGTTCCAATCCGCATGGAAGAAGATGAGCAGGGGCTCATCGCTCTTGGACTGCAACTCGACGGCCTGTTGGTGCCCGGCGGAATCTTCAAACCAAACGGGGTTGCCGGCGGCGACCGCTTCCTTTGGCCGGGCGGACGAGGCGAGGGCTTCTCTTTGGCACAAAGCTTCGATGGACCGGCCATCCGGCGTGCGTAACCGGACATGGATCATGTTGTTGGCGCCTTTTCCGACGACTTCCAGCCGGGAGCCTTGCGAGAAGAAACCTTTTTGCTCATACGGCGGCGTCAGCGAGCAAGCGGGGATGCGATGGGGCGCCACGATAATTTCCCCGGGAGTTTCGGCCATGCCTTGCGCGAACGCCAGCCCGCAAACCCCGGCCCAAAATATTATAGCTATGAAAGTTCCCTGTTTCATCCCGCGCATAACTTAGCTGGAAAGCGACGGAAGGAAAATGAAAAAGATTTCCATAAAGGCGGCCCGGCGTCAGGCCGTTGACGACGCATCCAGCACGCGACGAATTTCACGGGTCAAATGCACACGGCTGAAGGGTTTGGCCAGGAAGGGCGCGCTGGATTCCTGGATGAGCTTTTCCGCGGTTTCAAGTGGAAAACCGGACATGAGCAAGATCGGCACTTGCGGGCGGATCTTGCGCAGTTCCCGATAAAGCTCTTCGCCGTTCATGCCGGGCATCACGACATCAAGCAAGACCAGCCGGATCTCGTCGGCATGCTGCCGGTACACCCGGATGGCTTCCTCGCCGTTGGAAACCGCCCATATATTGAAACCCGATTTTTGAAGGAACCGCTGAATCATGCTCAGGGTCACGGGATCGTCGTCCACGGCCAGGAGGCTTTCCGTTCCGAGCGCCGGTTCACCGGCTTCGTTGTCTTCCCGGATGAAAATGCCTTCCTGCTGCGAGGCCGGCAGATACACCCGGAAGCAGGCGCCCTTGCCGATCTGCGACGCTGCGGTGATCCAACCGCCCATGACCTTGAGCGTATGCTGGACCACGCTCAACCCCAGCCCGGTACCGCCTTTTTTCGTGGTGAAAAACGGCTCGAAGATGTGGTCCTTGATATCGGAGGGAATGCCCGTGCCTGTGTCCGTCACGGCCAGAATCATGTACACGCCCGGCAGACGGTCCGGCCACTGGACCAGATCCTCTTTTTCGAGGCATATCCAATCGATTTCGATGGTCAGTTTTCCGCCGTTAGGCATGGCGTCGCGCGCATTCAGGCACAGGTTGAGCAGCGCTCGATAAAGCACGGAAGGATCGCAATAGACGCGGGGCAACGTTTTGGCTTCCGGCGAGATCACTTCGATATTGAGCGGCAGAGTCTTTCGCAGAATGGCCACCAGATCGTTGAGCACCATAAACACATCGAGATTTTCCATCCGCGGCGGCGTGGGGCGGGTCACGGCCATCATGCGGGTGGTCAGCTCGTTGGCTTTTTGCGCGGTTTCCAGGATTTTATCCGCGTCTTCTTCACAGGGCAGGCCCTTGGCGTTGTCCTTGAGCAGCGTTGCATAAGCCATGAGCACGGTGAGCAGGTTCTTGAACTCGTGGGCAATGCTGCCGATGAAGTTTTCGACCAGCTCCATCTGCTGGGAAAGAATGACCTGCTTTTCCATCGACCGTTCGCGGGTAACGTCGCGCGCCACAACGAGCGAACCCAGCTTTTCGCCATCGCCGCCGGTCAGCGACTGCACGCGCACATCCAACAGAATCGCATGATTGTCGTTCATCCGGCAGGAGCCCTCGCCGGACCACTGGCCGTTGAGCGCGGCTCGATCCAGCACTTCCCCAAACGAAAGTTGCCCCTCGAATCGGATGATCGAATCCAGTTCGGACGGAGACTTTACGGGAACATCCGACGGGAGTCGGAGCATTCGATGCATGGACGGATCGACATAAACGATAACCCCTTGATCGTCGACGATCATGACGCCATCGTTGATATAATCGAGGGCCTTCAACCGCAAGACTTGATTCGCCGCCTGCTGCTGGGGTTTCGTCACAATCTGCCGGCCTCCAAATGTTGTTTGTTCTTCCCTTTTTAGTAAGCGACGCTCCAAAACGTCCGCTGTAAATTCCTGTTCCAGTTTTAAACTATCAGTGGAGTATGATGAAAACAACCGGTCGGTAAAAGAAAAAACCGTTTGTTGCGTGACGCGCGCGGGGCTCATCTCGACACGGCCGCAGATTCATTCCGTTCAATTCGGAACCTTCTTCTTCCGGTCGCGACGGAGCGCGACCCTCGTGCGCTGTGGAGGTGCGAACCCCTCCGGGATGAGAGAGCCCGGCCATTGGGGGCCATAACCCGATGAGAACTGGAAGTAACTGCGTCGCCAAGAGGCGGGGTGGAGAGCAACGGACAGAAC
>Ga0209417_1001865_pt1 | contig 36434 bp, 33 predicted proteins | sample RifGroF2_FD_184002 | JGI IMG/M metagenome (GOLD analysis project Ga0209417, IMG submission 184002) | Groundwater microbial communities from Rifle, Colorado, USA - Groundwater F2 (SPAdes) (version 2) | ecosystem: Environmental > Aquatic > Deep subsurface > Groundwater | place: Rifle, Colorado... | reverse complement strand
GTATCTGTTCTCGTCGTAAATCTGAGGAATTGATACGTTCTGGTGCAGTAATGGTTAATGGGGCAGTTGTAACGGAATGGGCGCGGCGCATTCAACCAACTGATGAAGTGGTGTGTCGTGGTAATTCTGTAAAGCCTGAAGAATTTGTTTACGTAGTGCTCAATAAGCCAACGGGGGTTGTGACGACGGTCTCTGATGAACAGGGACGTAAGACGGTGCTTGATCTTGTTGAGTTAGACAAGCGTGTTCGTTTGTATCCAGTTGGTCGCTTGGATTGTATGTCTTCGGGTGTTTTGCTTTTGACTAATGATGGTGATTTGGCGCAACGCCTTGCGCATCCAAGCAATCAGATTGAAAAGCAGTATCATGTTGTTTTGACGCGTCCGTTGAGTCGTTTTCATATTCAGCAATTGCACAAAGGGGTACAGATTACTGAAGGTGTGGTAAAGGCTGATGAGTTGATGCAGGTGCCGGGTCGTTCGGCCGAGTGTATTATTTCTCTTCATAGCGGACAAAATCGTGTTGTTCGGCGCATGTTCCACAAGCTTGGATACGTTGTGAGACGGCTTGACCGTGTTTTTTATGCGGGCATTACCCAAAAAGGGCTTGCTCGTGGAGAATGGCGCTTGCTCAGCAAAGAAGAGGTTATACAGCTTTCGGTGCCTACCAAGAAAACGGTGTCTCGAGTAGAAGCGGTTTAAGTAAAAATAAATTTAATAGTGAAAATACTCTCTCCGCTCATGGTGACTATGTATTACCCATATCTTTGTCGATATAAACGGTTTTAATAGAAAACGCGCCCTCTCCGCTCATCCAGAGTGTTTTTTCGAAGAAAAAATGTATCGAAGGATAAGAGCGGTAGATGTTGGTACCGAATCTATAACAAATCGAAAGATCGAAGAAATTTTGAGATTGTTTCTTTACCGCTCTTACCCATTCGATACAATTGCCTACGGCAATCACTCAGGGTGAGCGGAGTGGGAAAATCTCCTATAGCAGTTCTTTATGAGTGTGTGAGGTGTGTTTACCTCATAGCTTATTTTTTCTTGGGCAGATCAAGGAGACGATTGAGCGTATCTTCGGGGCAGCTATCAAAGTGGTCTTGAGCCAAAGAGAGTAATTTTTCTTGCAGCTTTTTTTTGTCGACTTTCATATCATTAACGAGCCATTCGAATAATTCAGGTGATTGTGGACCAAAGGTAGCCCAGATACGATGAGCAGATTTTTGCTCGGGGTAGACTTCAATCTTTGAGGGTTCATCGAGTTCTTTTCCAAATTTTTCAGGTTCGGTTGAATCCCAGGTTCCAGCAGACAATGAAAAATGTAAAAGTGCTGCGCTGATACTGAGAAAAAAGAGCGAATATTTTTTGGTCATAATCTTTCCTTTTTAAAGACATGTTTTTAGATACTTGCAGGTACGAGTGTTATTTCTTTCATCTGTGGTGCGACTTCAATGCGAACGCGTAAGGGCACGGTAAGGCTCTCTTCATGCCAATCGAATGGCAGTTGCGGCATAGATGTCGTCTGAATGAGCTCTTCGATATAGCGATTGATAAAAGGATAGGGAGAGCGCTTTTCAAACGAAATTTCTGTGATCGTTCTTTTGTTAGAAAGGGTAATCCAGACGGTAATGGTGTGAAGTTCTATTGCTTGCCGTGAAACAGGGAGTGGGCGTTGGTGCGAAGTATCACAGATGGCGTAGACTAATTTATTTAAAAATAGTTCGCTTCCTAATTGTTCTGCATTGCCTTTTGCATATGAAGATCCTTCTCCAGAGCCTCCGCCGGAGCTTTCTTCGTGCTCTGATTTCCCGTAGCGTCGGTTAAGATACGTTTTAAAGTTTTGATCCCAGGCTTGTGCGGCAGCAACTTGTTCTGAAGTTGTTGTTTCTTCTGTCTCTTCGCTGTTTGTTTCTTCTGCTCCTACAAGCGCCTGGTTTTCGGTGACATAGGGCGTATTTCTTGTTGGAATATCTTTTTTACTCCAAGCACTTTTTGAGCTGCGTGGTCGTCGTGGTTTTGAAATAGGCGCAGGTTCGCTTGGTAAGTGATCTTCGCCTTTTTTTCCAAGACCATCTTTTTCACCTTTTTGAGAGCCGGCTTTTTGTGGGTCGAGTACCGACTGTGGGGTTGCGCTTGGCCGTTCAGGCTGTTTGAAAGCGATTGGAGGTGGTATTATTTTTTGCTGTGCGGATGGAGGTGGTGATGGAGGTAATGGAGGTAATGGAGGTGAGGGTGCTTTAGGTTGAGATGGTTGTGTCCAGCGAACAGGTGCAGGGTGGTTTTGCTTGGGCACGGATCCTGAATTTCTGGTGAGTGTTGGGCTTATAAGGGCGGGGAGATAGGTCTGTGGGATTTCAAGAAAAATAAGAACGAGAAAGAGACAATAGCCGAGCAGTGCAAGTATCAAAGCATAAAATGCTTTGGCTCGATCTCTTTTTCGTAATAAAACCTCGGGGCTGGTGAGTTGATCTTCTTGCCATGGGTATAGCTGTTTGCTATGAGTTTCTGGCGGTTGTGCTACTGCTTCTTTTTTGTCCATCTGCTTTCTCTGCTCCTTCTCCCTCTAGGGTAGCACAGGAATTTTGTTTGATGATAGACCATGAGTGATAAAGAAGATGCTTTTTATTTTTTGAGATAAGAAGAAAGCGGATAAGTTCGTCCAAGAGCCCGGAAGAAACAGTGAACGAAAATCCTGATTCAATAAGCCAAGCAAGAAGAACCTGTTTTTGCAAGAAGGGATGAAGCTGTGCAAATGCGGGCAGTAGAAGTTGCCGTTGAGAATTTTTTTGTATGGTGCTGACATGTTCAAGTGCTTTATGGGTAGTGGCTTGAATAAATTCGTCTGCTTTTTGAAGATGCCCCATGGTTCGCTTGAGTGATGCATCAAATCGTGTATCGCATAGACGAAGTGCGGGAACGATCGTATTTCTAATCCTGTTGCGTAAAAAACGAGGGTCTTTGTTTGTTGGGTCTTCGAGATAAGAGAGGGAGTGCGTGTGTAAAAATGTAAGGATCTCTTCTTTTGTGCAACAGAGCAGTGGGTGGATATATTTTTTGTTATGAGATTTGTGTTGAGGCCGTATGCCAGCAAGCCCAGTTACACCTGCTCCCCGTAAAAGACGAATAAAAAATGTTTCTATCTGGTCGTCATGGTGGTGTGCGAGTGCAATAGCGGTAGTGGTTTGTGGTGAGTCATATTTTTGTGCAATCTGCTCAAAAAATGTTCGGCGTAAAAGCCGTCCCTGTTCTTCGAGCGAACCAGATGATTTTTTGGTGACAATAATATCACGCGCATGAGCATGTTCAAAATAAGCACCATAACGGGTGGCATATTCTCTACAAAAGTCGATATCATTGGCACTATTTTCTCGCCAGCCATGATCAAGATGGGCGACAATAAGGGTGAGTGAATATTCTGTTTTGAGCTGTGAGAGAATATGAAGTAAAAAAACCGAATCGGGCCCTCCAGAGAGCCCGATAATAATGGTCATGTCTTTCTGAAGAAGATCCCATGTTGCGCAGGATGAACTAATGCGCGAAATGAGATCTAATTCTTCAGGCTTCTTATTTTTAGGCATCAATGTTTTTTGCAAAGTGGCCACGTTCTTCAATAAAAGTGCGTCGTCCTGCAACATCATCGCCCATCAATGTGGTAAACCATAAATCGGCTTTAAGTTCATCATCGAGCGTAACTTGCAGGAGAGATCTACTTGCTGGGTCCATAGCGGTTTCCCCGAGTTGATCTGGATTCATTTCACCAAGACCTTTGTAGCGCTGAATGTTCATGTAGGGTTTTGACGCCTCTTTGAGCATTGAAGAAAGTTTTCGAATTCCCTGTCCTTCAAAACTCTTATTTTGCGTGATGAGTTCGAGCGTCCATGGTTGAGTGAGCTTTGAAAGAGGACGTTGTAATTCACCAGCTTTTCGTAATTCGGTGTGCGCCAGTAACTTAAGAGGTATTTTAAGCGTATGATTTGCCGAAGAGAATACAATAACAGTTTCTGGTTCTCCCTCTTGAACAGTTCCATCTTCTGCTTGGATAGATTTTGCTATTTTCTCTATGGTCACGGTTCGATCGGGAAGCGTAGCAATAAGCGCCTTTTGAAGTGCTTCGAGGTCATTTTTTGTATACCAATCGCTTTGGCTTACCGCGGCGGCTATGCCATCACTGTCGCTCGGGGCGATATGCAGAATGTTTGAAACTGATTCAAGGTGCTGATCGTAAGCTTCAAGATCTGCAAGAATCTGCCTTAATTCTTCATTGCTGAGTGGCGTGTTTTGAGAAATCAGGCGAGTCGATTCTTCTGCCCAGTTGATAAGAAAATGCTTAAACGAACGTTCGTCTTTAAGGTATTGTTCTTTTTTCCCAATTTTAATTTTGTAGAGTGGTGGTTGTGCAATGTAGAGGTACCCATGCTCGATGAGTGGCTTCATGTAGCGGAAAAAGAAGGTGAGTAAGAGAGTGCGAATGTGTGATCCGTCGACATCGGCGTCGGTCATGAGAATAATTTTGTGGTAACGTGCAGCGGTAATATCAAAAGTATCTTTATTGATACCGCATCCGACGGCTGCAATAAGCGCTTTAATTTCTTCGTTTGAAAGAGCTCGATCAAGACGTGCTTTTTCGACATTCAAAATTTTACCACGGAGGGGCAAAATTGCTTGTGTAAAACGATCCCGTGCATTTTTTGCAGAACCTCCTGCCGAGTCACCCTCAACGATAAACAGTTCGCTTTTTGAAGGATCATCGCTCGAACAGTCTGCAAGTTTGCCTGGAAGAACGGTTGATTCAAGAACATTTTTCCGGCGAGTAATATCACGTGCTTTACGGGCAGCTTCCCGTGCCTGCATGGTGATGAGTGCTTTTTGAAAAATTTTTCGTGCAATGGCGGGGTTTTCTTCAAAATAGGTATCAAGAAAATTAAAGAACCACGAACTTACCAGTCCTTTGACTTCACTGTTTCCGAGCTTGCCTTTGGTTTGTCCCTCAAACTGAGGTTCTGGAATTTTGATGCTCAAAACACAGACGAGTCCCTCGCGGACATCATCGCTCGAAAAAGTATCATCTGCTTTGAGAAGACCGAATTCGAGAGCGCGTTTATTACATGCTTTGGTAAGCGCAGCTTTAAATCCGGAAACATGGGTTCCACCATCTGCTGTGTTAATATTGTTCACAAAAGAGAAGAGCTGTTCGTCGTAGCCATCATTATATTGGAACGCGCACTCAAAAATACAGTCATCACCTTCATAGTGATTAAAAATAACTTCAGGGAAGAGCGGTGTCTTTTTGCGGTTAACATGCTCAACAAAAGAGACAATGCCACCTTCAAAGAAAAAGTGCTCTTCTTTGTTAGTGCGCTCATCGGCAACATTTATGGTGAGACCTTTATTAAGAAACGCAAGTTCACGAAAACGCGCTGCGATGCGGTCGTAATTGAACTCAACGGTCTCTTTGAAAATTTCTGGATCGGGATAAAAGCGAACAAGGGTTCCCCGTTTGTTACTTGCTCCAACAACGGCGAGCGGTGCGACTGGTTTGCCTTGATGGTAGGTTTGGTGAAATTCCTTACCGTTTTGGAAAACAGTAACTTCTAAAGTAGAAGAAAGTGCGTTAACAACCGAAACACCAACTCCATGAAGTCCGCCAGAAAACTTATAAGAATCTTTATCGAACTTACCACCGGCATGCAATTTGGTGAGTACGACTTCTGTTGCAGAAATACCTTCTTCAGTATGGATATCGGTAGGGATTCCGCGCCCATTGTCCATGACAGAGCATGAGCCATCTTCGTGAAGCGTAACACTAATAGTATCACAGTGCCCGGCGAGTGCTTCGTCAACGGAGTTGTCGACAACTTCATACACAAGATGGTGAAGTCCAGAGGGCCCTGTTGTTCCAATGTACATGCCCGGGCGTTTGCGAACGGCTTCTAAGCCTTCCATTACACGGATTGACTTAGCTGAATACGTAGAATTTTGAGCTGGGTCGGAATTTTGAGACGACATGCCTTGCCTTTCGAAATTACTTTGCGGGTAAAAATAGACGCGCATACATCTTGTGTATTAGCATTATGATTGTACGTGAAGGAAGAGTTTTTGCCAAGGTTATTACTGGTTTTTGTCCAATGGAATATTCTGAGAAAGATACGGTTTTTATGCAAAACGCGCTGCAACTGGCGCGACGGGCTTTTGAACAAGATGAGGTGCCGGTAGGCGCGCTTATTGTTTCACCAAGTGGTGAGATACTGGGCCAAGGATACAATCGAACCGAAGAGCTTGGGTGTCAGGATCAGCACGCTGAGATGATCGCCATTCGGCAGGCGTGCACATCGCGGGGTGATTGGCGGCTTGATGAGTGTACACTCTATGTAACACTTGAGCCATGCGTTATGTGTTTAGGGTGTAGCGCATTAAGTCGCATTGGCCGGCTTGTTTTTGGCGCAGATTCACCGCACTACGGTTATCGCGGGCAACGGGAGGATCTGTGCCTACTCTATGCGCAGACAATTAAAAATGTGACGACGGGCGTGTGCAAAGAAGAGATTGAGCTGCTTTTAAAAGAGTTTTTTAAGAAGCAGCGCGCGCAAAAGGGCGTAGGATAGAGGGAATCAAGTTTGCAGGGCAATTGATTGCTCGTAGTAGAGCTCAGACTGCACCTGCTGCTTAAAGTTATTTAAGACCAGAAGAAAAAATAAAAGAGCGTCTTAGGTCATAAAAAATCTAAGACGCTCTTTTTGTGCGTTCTTTAAAAAGGGCCTGTTTGATTAAACAAAAAGAGTTTGCCACAACACCTTTTGACAAAAAGTGGCTTAAAAAGTATACTTATCGAGTATTGCTTTTAACATTATATTGTTTAAAAACAATAACAGAAATTATGTTTTAGTGGGGTAAAAAGATGAATAAAAATAGATGGCTTTTGGCGTGTGCGCTTATTGCATTTGGTGCGGTTTTTTCGAGCAATGTCTTTGGGACATTGGACGAGATTGTTGGGTATCCAGTTTTAGAACAATTGGCTTTGTCTACTAAGCAGCCATCCACGGCTGAGCAAAAAAATGAACGGGAAGAAGATCCCAAGAATATCGCTTCCACTTCGCAAGACAACAATAAAAAGCTCGAAGAAGCGCTTGAAAACAATAAAAAGCTTGAAAAAAAGTTCAAAGAAGCTCTTGATAAAAGCAAAGAGTGTGAAAAAAAACTTGAAGAAGCCGTTACGAAAAATCAGCAGCTTAAAGAAAAGAATAAAAAAAACATAAAGCTTCAAAAAGAGCTTAAAGAGAATGAAAAAGAGCTTGAGGAAAATCTTACTTCTGAGCGTGAAAAAATTAAAGATCTTGAGGAAAATCTCACTCTTAAGCGTGGAAAAATTAAAAATCTTGAAGAGGCTCTTGAAAAAATCAGAAAAGACAACTATGAAGATGCGTTTAATTCAGTTTCTGAAGAAAAGAGAGAGCTTCAAAAAAAGTATGACGAGTTTAAAAGCAAGTACGAACCGTCTGCCTCAGAAGAAGAAATCAGAAGGCAGAAGTTATTGGAAGAAGAACAACGAATCGGGGCAAAGTATTCGCAAGACCGATGGTTTGGTTTTTCGACGGGTTTTGTGGTGCCTTTCATCTACTCATTTGTTGCAGGTAAATCATTTGACTCGTTAAAATTTGGTATGTCTGAGAGGGCATCGCGCGCAACTCTAGAGGCATCGTTAGGTTTGATGGCAATTAATGCAGTTGTTTCTAGCATCGATTTCAATAATTATAGCGCCGGCAAAAGAACTTTCTATAGTCATCTTTTGAGAGGTCAGTGGGCTATGATTAACCCTATTGCCAAAAGACTTTTGGGCCCGGTTGCTTGTAGCTTGGTGAATGACCATTATGTGCTTCCTCTTGTTTCATCGTTATTGTTTGGTCTGGTGGGAGACAAGTGCGACAATGAAGGCAACAGAATGGCTTGGTCGCATCAAGCAGGTATAATCGGTGGAATGCTTGCAGGCCGTACTTGCAATGAGGGTATTAAGTTTGTTGGGAGAATACTTTCTCGCAACAAAACTCAGGCTGCCGCTTAAGTTTATACAGTAGCTTTTAAAATAAAAAAGAACGCTCCCGATTTTTATAGTCGGGAGCGTTCTTTTTTAGTGTTCTGAGATTTTAGAGCGATGTTGCGTTCTGTTTTTCTTGAAGACGCATTTCGGTGATAGCTTCGCGTACGGCTTTTTTGATATACCATTTTCTAATGGTGAAATCGATTGCAAAAATGCCAATGATAAGTGCTACTAAAAAGAGAAAAGCGATAAAAACTTTTGCAAGTTGTGCTTTTACTTTGAACATGTTGGTTCTTTCTAAAAAAGACTGATTTAATGAAATTCCGCCTCTAAGTATACCATATTTGTTGTTTTCAAGACATTTGCTGATCAGAGTGTTGAGCTCTCAGAGAAACCTGCTATAATCAGAAAGTGTGCCGATGTAGCTCAGTTGGTAGAGCAATTGATTCGTAATCAGTAGGTCGGCGGTTCAAGTCCGCCCATCGGCTCCATTGATTTTATTAGATGAATTTTTTTATTGTATAATCACGCAAAGGACTTGTTGGAGTTATGAGCGCTGTAAAAACAGAAAAAGCTACACGTACAACCAAAGCTAAAACAGCTGGTTCAACGTCAAAAGCTGCGCCTAAAAAGGCTGAAAAAGCGGTAAAAACCTCAAAGATTGAATCGACTGAAGTGGTAAAAGCAACAAAGAGTGTGGCAAAAGTATTAGATGCTGAAGCTGTTGTTAAAGCGCCTAAAAAAGCTGCTGCGCCAAAGCTTGCATTGCTTGGTCAGGGCACTGGTCGTCGTAAAGCATCAGTTGCACGTGTTTTCTTGCGTCTTGGTACGGGTGAGATTGTTGTTAACAAACTTCCTTATGAAAAATATTTTGATACCGATATTGCTCGTTTAGCAGTAAAAGGTTTGATAACTGTAGTTCCTGACGTTGTCGCACGTTATGATGTTCTTGCAACCGTGCAAGGCGGTGGCTCTCATGGACAGGCAGATGCATTAAAGCTTGGTATTGCTCGTGCGCTTTTACAGGCAAATCCTGAATTAAAGCCGACTCTTCGTTCGAATGGTTTCTTAACCGTTGATGCTCGTCTTAAAGAGCGTAAAAAGTTCGGTCGAAAAGCAGCTCGTCGTGGATTCCAGTTCGTTAAGCGTTGATCTTGTCGAGCAAGTCTCTTTTTTAAGGGGTATGGGACATGTGCGGAATTGTTGGCTACGTTGGTAGGGGTTCGAGTCGAGCCTTTGTAATGTCAGGGCTCGAGCATCTTGAGTATCGTGGTTACGATTCTGCCGGTTTTGCGTGCATAGAAAATGCATCGGGAAAGCTGCTTTTTGCAAAGGCGGTTGGTAGTTTGCAGAATCTAGCGCGCAAGCTTGATGGCAGCACTGTTGACGGATGTGTCGGTGTGGGACACACACGGTGGGCGACGCATGGAGCTGCTACGGAGCTTAATGCCCATCCGCATTTTAGTGCGGATAAGACTGTTTCGGTGGTACATAACGGTATTATCGAAAATTATGGTGTCTTAAAACAAGGGCTCGTTCAAAAAGGCTATGTGTTCAGCTCCGATACCGATACAGAAGTTATTGCCCATCTCTTTGATGAGGCGATGCAACGGATGTCTGGTCTTGAGCAGGTGGTTCAGGCGGTTGTTGAGCAATTGCAGGGAGCATTTGCCTGTGTTGTTCTTCTTGAGCGTTATCCGGATTATTTAATAGCAATACGAAGGCGTTCGCCTCTCTGCATAGGCTTAAGTTCTGGGCAACAGTTTGTTGCTTCAGATGCTGCGGCATTTGCAGAGCATACAAAAGATGTGCTTTTTATGCCTGATAGTAGCTATGCTCTTGTTGAGCGGGCTGGTGTCAGGTTATTTTCTTTTGCTGGAATGTCGCTTGATTATGTTCCTATGCGTGTTGATGCGCAGTGGTTGCGTTCAACCAAGGAAGGATATGAGCATTTTATGCTCAAAGAGATCTATGAACAGAAGCGGGTGCTTCAAGATACGGTTGCTTTTTGCCGCACATTGAGTCAAGAAGCATGGGAACAGACTGGTTTTTCTGCAGACGTAGTTCACGATCTGCGTGAACTTTTTTTTGTTGCCTGTGGAACGTCTGCTCATGCGGCTCAAATAGCGGCATTTTTCTTTGAACAGATTTGTCAGATTCGAATATCTGTTGAGTTGGCATCTGAGTTTCGACATCGTCCGCTTTTTGGTTTTGATTATTCAGTTTTTGTATTTCTTTCGCAGTCTGGTGAGACGGCTGATACATTAGAAGGCTTACGTGCTGTGCATGAAGCTGGATTACGAACTTTTTCGTTGGTGAATGTGCCACAGAGTACAATGGTGCGCGAATCAGACGGGTATTTATTAACACAAGCAAAGCGAGAAGTTTCTGTTGCTTCTACCAAATCATTTACGTCACAGGTAGCTCTTCTTTATTGGCTTGCGTTCCGCATAGCTTACGCAAAAAAGCTTGTTACCCAAGATGCGCTCGCTGAGTGCCAACAAGATCTTTTGGTGTTGGCCGAAGTCTTTGAAGAAGTTATGGAGCGATATGATGCATTTATCGCACATGATTGGGCTCCTCGTTATGCGGCTTATGAAAAGTTTATTTTCTTGGGCCGACAGATAAGTTATCCTTTGGCGCGCGAAGCGGCGCTCAAGCTCAAAGAAATTGCCTATTGTTTTGTGGATTGTTATCAAGCTGGTGAACTAAAACATGGTCCTATTGCGCTGGTCGAGCCAAATGTTCCGGTTTTTCTTTTTTCAGTATTAGATGAGAGTGTCTATCGCAAGCTTATAGGGAGTGCTCAAGAGGTGAAGGCGCGTGGAGGTCGGTTAGTGATTTTTGCCTTTGAAGGGCAGGATGAGCTGATTGCGCTTGCTGATGATGTCTTTGTGATTCCTCATGTGAAGCCTTTGTTGGGGCCACTTGCGATGACGGGAATCATGCAATTATGTACCTATCACATTGCACGTGTTCTTGGCCATTCCATTGATAAACCAAGAAATTTGGCGAAGTCGGTAACGGTCGAATAAAAAAAGAGAGGTGGTATGAAGAAGATTGCTCCTATTCGTCCTTTGACGACCATATTTTCCTATATATTTGTGGGCGTTGTTGCGCTCTTAGTCCTTTTCCCTGCACTGCTTTTATTGGCGATTTTGCCTGAAAAGCAGCGTCGAAGCAGTACTATTATTTTCTGGTCTCTGGACCTTTTTTATCGGAGTGTTATTTTTTCGCTCAGAACTCCAATTCTTTATGAAAAAAATGGAGCAGGTAATGGAGGGAATGGAGGTAATGGAGGTCCGGTTATTTGGATAGCGAATCACCAATCGTCGATAGATATTCCTCTCTTGGGTGCCTTGGTGAAGGGGCGGCCGCATATTTGGTATGCGCTTGCCTATTATGCGCGTAAGCCAATCTTGGGTTTCTTTATTAAACGAATTGGTTTTGCGCTTGATCGAGATTCTGTGTCAGGATCTGCGCATGGACTTTTGCGTGGGCTGAGGGCCTTGAGCAAAAAACCTTGTGATGTGATGATTTTCCCTGAAGGGGCGCGGTTTAACGATGGCGAGGTGCACGAATTTTTACATGGCTTTGTGGTGATTGCGCGAAAAACAAAATTGCCCGTAGTCCCTGTTTACATGCCCTTTAATGGACGGGTGTATCCACCAGAGGCCTTTTGGCTTCGGCGATATCATTTGGCGGTATTTGTGGGCCCTGCGTTTGAATTGCTTCCCGAAGAAACGGATGAAGCGTTTGTGACGCGTGTTCGTGGTTGGTTTTTAGAAAAACAGGCTCTTATTAACGCTTAAGACATCATGATACTTCGTTTTCTTTATCCGTTCGTTTTTATTTTTGGTAGTTTTCTTTTATTGGGAATCGGGTTGTTTCTGCGGTATTGGCAGCGACGTATTCGGTATGTCTATCCCTTTGTTTCTTTTATAAAATCGCGTGGCGTTGTGCATGCGCAGACTTTTTCGATAGATCGACTTGCGAAAGTTCTACGGTGGCTCGCACTTTTTTTGCTTGTGGGAGCAGTGGCGCGTCCGCAATGGTGTGATGAGTCGTCACGGGTGAAAAATAATGGTCGTGATATTATATTGGCCCTTGATGTTTCGGGTAGTATGCAATTATTTGATGACCTTAGGGACCGGCGTACGCGCTTTGAGGTAGCAAAGGCAGAAGTCACTCGTTTTATTGATCGACGTGTTGATGATCAACTGGGACTTGTGCTTTTTGGAGCTGCGGCATTTTCTCGTTGTCCCTTAACGTACGATAAACGTTTATTACAAGATTTAGTACAGTCGCTTCAGCTTGGGCTCATCAATCCTAACGGCACCGTCCTGTCAATAGCGCTTGCTATGGCAGTTAATCGCCTTCGTGTTTCACCGGCAAAAAGTAAGATTATTATTATGCTGACTGATGGTGCACCAACACCACAGGATATTGAACCAGGGCCTGTTATTGAGCTGGCAAAAAAGGGAGGCATTAAGGTCTATACGATTGGAGTTGGTGGCAGTGCTGGAGGCTATAGCGAAGTACCGTTTCATGGTGTTGTTCAGTGTGATACCCCACGCAATGATTCTCTGTTGCAAGATATTGCAGAGAAAACGGGTGGGCGCTTTTTTAAGGCTGAGCGGCCAGATGATGTTGCGCATGTTTATGGCGAAATTGATGCACTTGAAAAAACTGAATACACCGTCCCTTTGTACACACGTTATGTTGAGCTAGGCCCTTTTTTACTTTTATTGGTTTTGAGCCTTTTGGCGGGTGAAATTATCATTCGATGGGTATGGGTATTGCCATGAAAGATATGCTTTTTGGTATTACATGGGCAAATGCTGGATGGGGAATATGGTTAATGCCGCTTCTTTTTTTCTTGATGGGAGTGGTTATTTGGTCTATAAAGCGACAGCAGGTATGGTGGCGTACCATTGCCGGTGAACGCTATGCACAAGAGCGTCTTGAAAATGCTTCTTTAAAAAGACTGTGGATAAAAATGGGTGCAGTGAGCTGCGCATTGTTTTTTTTAGGCGTTGCTCTTTTGCGTCCACAATGGGGAGAAAAAGAAGAACGTGTTGTACGGCAGGGGCGTGATATTGTGATTGCTCTTGATATTTCGCGCAGTATGTTGGCTGATGATTGCCATGGTGACCGACTTGAACATGCAAAAATGAAAGTGCTTCAGCTTCTTGAAATGATAACTGCAGACCGAGTAGGGTTAGTTATTTTTTCGGGGGATGCGCTTGTGCAGTGTCCTTTGACGAGCGATTACGAAGCATTTCGGATGTTTTTAGAAGATCTTTCTGTTGAGACGGTTTCTTCGGGGTCTACGCATATTGGTGGAGCCCTTGAAAAAATAGCGACGCTTTTTGTGGGACAGCAAGAACAGAATAAAACGAGAGAACCAGGCGCAACGCGTCTGGCGATACTTTTTTCTGATGGAGAAGATTTTGTAGGGGGGAGTGAGACTGCCTGTAAAAATCTTTTTGATGCAGGAGTCCATGTGTGCGCGGTTGGTGTTGGAAGTAAAGAGGGAGCTCCTATTCCTTTATATGACCATTGTGGTGTGCGAAGTGGTTTTCAGAAAGATGACCAGGGACATGTCGTTATTTCGCGTCTTAATGAGTCGTTTTTAAGATCGCTCGTCATGGGAAAAAATGGAATGTTTATCCGTTCTACATTTGATGCAACCGATGTTTGTGCACTAAAAAAATGGGTTGATCGTTTTGAAAAAAGACCGTTTGAAAGTCGTGAACAACGACAACGCGAAGAACAATTTTTTTGGTATGCGGCGATAGCGTTATTGAGTCTTTTGATTGAGATGGTGGTATGAAGAGAATGGTTGTTTTTTTGATTGGATTTGTAGGAACTCTTTTTAGTGAGTCAGCCGAACTTCTGCAAGCAGAAAAGCGTCTTGTTAATAATCCTGACGATGAACGCGCGCTTTATAATGTTGGTGTTTTGGCATTTCGTGAAGGTGACATTCAAAAAGCGGCTGATGCTTTTTCATGTCTTAAGCCACGATGTGAAAAGGGGCATATTGATAGTGTGCGTGCTGAACAAGTTTTTTATAATGCTGGAAATGCAGAGATGAAGCTTGAAAAATACGCAGAAGCAGAAAAAAGTTTTGAAGCGGCATTACGTTATAATGCAAGTAATGATCGTGCGCGTGAAAAAAGAGATCTTGCTCGCTTGTTGCAAAAACAACAGCAACAGCAAGAACAGTCGCAACAAGAGGAGAATCAACAGGAGCAGAATCAACAAGAAAAAGCAGAAAAACAGCAGCAAGAACAGCAAAATTCGCAAGAACAAAAAGAGCAACAGGGTGATCAACAGAAAGAACAAAAAGAATCGTCACAAAAGCGTGAGCAAGATACCAAAGAAAATAAAAATCAACAACAGCAGCAAGAACAGCAAAAAAAAGAAGAGGGAACGGCGGCTCATTTGGGTGGTAATCGCGAACAAGATGCAAAAAATTTTACGGCTAAAGATAAACAGTTTTTGTGCAGAATAGATCAATTAGATCGACAAGGAAATCAAGAGCTTACACGCTATCGAGTTGAGTGTATGAAAGGCCAAGATGCGCGACACAATTGGTAAATTTCTTGTACTGTTTTTGCTTTTAGCTTGGTGGTCTGATACTGCATTGAAGAGCGAATCTCTTTTAGTAAAGCATGTTGCTTTGGCTGACGAAAAACAGGTGCCTGTGCGCATTGCGTGTCGATTACTTAAATCAAAAATTTTTGTTGGGGAGCGCTTGGAATACGAGGCAGAGCTTATGTTTGATGGGCGTCGTGCTGAAATCAAAGGGATTGCACTTCCCGCCTGTCGTACGCATGATGAAGTTTTTGCGACAGAATCGCCTCGTGATCCGCGCCGTGATTCTCTTGATATTGACGGTCGACCATGGACGCGCCTTGTGTGGCGTGGTGTTTTTTATCCAAAAGGTGAGGGTGTCTTCCAACCTACCTCATTTGGAATCGAGTATATTTCTCTTGAGAAACGGCGAGAACGAATGAATGTGGGCTTTTTCGGAGTTTTTGGTTTTGACCAGCATGAGCTTAAGTCTCTGGAGGCAGAAGCACCGCGTGTTTTCGTCGAGAAATTTCCTGCAGGAACAGAAAAAATAGCTGGAGTTGGACAGTATCGCGACTGCCAACTTGTTGTTGATCAGACATCAATTGCATGTGGGGAAGCGGTGCAATGTTCATTGCTCTGCAAAGGGATCGGGAGTGCGGGTTTTTTTGGAATGCCCACTTTGCAGTTACCAGAAGGGTGCGTGATCTATCCTTCTGACATACAACGTGTTGCGGATGGCGCTGTTTTTCGGTTTGTGGTTCAGTGTAATAACGAGGGGTATTGTACTATTCCCGAACAGAAGATTTATTTTTTTGATCCTGAGAAAAAACAGGTGTATGCCTGCAAAACGGGCTCAATTCCTCTTCATGTTTTACCGCATGTTGCCAATAAATTACCAGAAGAAAAAGGGCAAGACGGGTCTTCCCGCGATGCGTGTGAAGATGAAGACAATAATGACAGCGTGCGTACTCTTACCGACGATGAGTGCTCAATTTCGCTTATTCGACGTATAGAAATACCAGCAGATCTTTTTTTAGGGTTGCTGTTTTTATTAGTGAGCATGCGCGTTGTTTTTGCAGGGAGAATTGTTTTTTTACAATTTATAAAGGAGCGATATGCACGTATTAAAAGGCAGCGAGAGATAAGGCGATTGCTTTATATGATGAATAGTCCTGCTGTTGAATGGAATCAGATCTATCTCTTTTTTAGTGGTGAATTAACCTCGAACGTGGTAAAAGAATTAGGATGGAAGACGTTTTGGGAGTTGTTACAAGAAGTGTGTTTTAGTCCCTCTGTTTCGCATGAGTTGGATGAGCGATTGAGAGAACTTTGCCGGCAATGGTTACAACGCGCACGGAAAATGCATTGAGAAAATATGATGAAGCGGTATACTCTTTTAGCAGGTTTGATATGTATGGTAGCTCATTTGTCGTTCCTGTTTTCTATTGATCAGAGCGATGAGGAGAGGGCTAAGCACAGAGCGGTTCTGCGGAGACAGTCATTGTATGCTTCTCCGGGACAATTGAAAATTTTTGAAAAACGCATTGCAGAGATAAAGGCTCAAGAGGCGGGTTGTGTTGAAGAAACATCCGTACGTATGAGCCGTTATGCGGGGCAGTTTTTGCCTTTTATTGTTGTGCAGTGTTTATTTCTTTTGTTTTTGATGAGCGCGCTTTTTTTTGTTTGTTGGCAGAATTTGATTGGAGTAATTTTTTTTGCTTCTCTTCTCATTCTTGGTTCTTACGAGCGAGAAAAAGAGCGAGGCGTTTTGTCTTGTGACACGCCTCTTTATCTTGGTCCTTCATATGACTATCCAAAACAGGGAGAGCTTGCGAAATTTTCTGAATGTGAACGATATGGCAGTAAAAAAAACGGACAAAATACGTGGATCCAAGTAAAAGCAGGAGCACTCGTTGGATGGATTGTGGATGGATGTTATAAAAAAGCTGAGTAAAATACCCCTTGTTTTGGTGGTACGGGTAACGATTTTTGGAGCGATGCTTCTTTGTGTGTGGAGTTTTGTTTCCTACTGTCATGCTCGAGAGTTACTTGATCTCGGTCTTTCGCTTTCAAAGCGACGGAATAATCATCCTGTTGTTGTTTGTAATCAGAATCAGGAATTTAATCCGGTCAATCGCGACAAAGTTCATCTACAGGTGATTGCATTTTCTCTTGCAAAAAAACATGGTCATAAAATGGAAGCCTCGGTTCGAGATCTTTATAAGCAGACCAAAAAAGTGCCGCAAAAAAAAGAATCTAAGCCAGCTAAAAAAACTGTTTCTGTAAGACATGCTTGCCAAGCGGTTGCGCCTACAAAACATACGGTTGCTTCAAGAAACAAGAATAGTGTACCGTCACAAATAAAAAAATTACGGGGCAAGAAAATCTTGCAAACATTGGCTGCGTCGGCTGTGTGGGATCCGCGCTTTTCATTGCCGATTCAATCGGGAAAATTTCGAATAACGTCGCCTTTTGGGTGGCGAAAAATCAGAGGAAGACGTGAGTTCCATGGAGGCATGGATATGGCTGCTCCAAAAGGAACTCCGGTTAAAGCAGCAGGTGCGGGAACGGTAGTGCATGCAGGATTTATTCGTGGATTTGGCAATTTAGTTGTTATAGAGCACGATAAGCGTACAAGCACCTTTTATGGGCATTTAAGTGTTATTACGGCGCGCCTAGGCGAGGTTGCAGAGGGTGATATGATTGGGCGAGTTGGTGCTACTGGTCGCGCATATGGCGCACATCTTCACTTTGCGGTAAAAGTACGTGGACGCTGGGTGAACCCTAGTCTTTTTTTAAAGCATTGAATAGTAAAGAGTATTGAAGCAGTGTATTGAGTGGTATTTTGTTATTTTAGAGAGGTTTTTATGTTAAAGCGGGCAAGTGCATGGCTTGATCGCCAAATGTTGGTGGTACAATTAGCCGTTTTAGTTTTCATTGTTTTTTTGATTCGGACTTTTTTGTTTGGCTTATATTTAGTACCAACAGGATCGATGGAAACAACAATGTTGGTTGGAGAGCGTTTTTTTGCTGATAAATTGACGCCTTATATTATGCCATTCAAGCATGGTGAAATTATTGCATTTGATGCTCCTAAGTATGCTTATTCATCAAATTCGATAAAACGAACATGGCAAAAATATGTGTGGGGTCCTGATAATTGGACAAAGCGGGTGATTGGATTGCCTGGTGAGCATTTACAAGGCACCATCGAAAATGGAAAACCAGTTATTTATAGAGATGGGAAAAAGCTCGATGAGCCTTATCTTAATAAATATCCCTTAATTGCTTTATGGAAACGAGATACACCCGACGCTTTTGCAATGAGAAGTTGGACCTGGAAATCATTTGATCCGAACGTTCCATTTGACAAACAAGAACAGTATAAAATAGATCAAAATACTATTATCCAAGAGGGTGGTAGTCCTAATATTCTGTGGCCTGCAACTCCTTTAAAGACTGATATTTTTGATGTACATTTAGGGCCTGATGAGTATTGGGTAATGGGTGACAATCGACTTGGTAGTGATGACTCGCGCTCATGGGGACCACTTAAAGGTGAGTTTATTCATGGACGTATTCTTTTTAGAATCCTATCGGTTGATAGTCAAGAAGGATGGCTTTTGTGGGATATGATTCGTCATCCTATTGCCTTCTGGTCTAAGGTTCGTTGGAATCGTTGTTTCTCAGTTGTTCGATAGGATTAAAAAATATGAAAAAATTAATCTGGTTTTTGATAGCGGTATTTGTTTTTGGTGGTGGCATAGAGCTCTTTTTGTGGATGAGATATAAAAAGTATTCGGATCATTCTTGTCTGACAAAACTTCGCATTGTTAATGTGCTTGATGAAGCGCTTTTTAAAGATGCACATATTAAGAGTGTTCCCGGAGTGGAATCAATTAATGTTCCCTTTGAAAAAGTAAAAGAAGTTGCTCAATCGTGGCAGCGAGATATTCCTGTTGTTTTTTATTGCTCTAATTATATGTGCATGGCGAGTGGCGATTCTGTAAAGACTCTTGCAGAAATGGGCTTTAAGACGGTTAAAGCATACGAAGGCGGTATGGCTGAATGGTATCAATTAGGTCACACTGATTCTTTGTATCAAACCGAAGGCGATGCTCGTCTTGATTATCTCAAGTATGAAGCCAAAGCCCCGGAAGATAAAAAAGATTATGTTGTCAGCGCTCAAGAGTTGCAAAAAATGATTAAACAGGCTAGTCTCTTATCAGAAGCCAACAATGGAGCGTGTTCCTGCAGAAGTTGCGGGTGCGTGGCGTAAATAAAAACGTTAATCTTACAAGATAAATTTTGTGAGGTTATCAAATGGGGCGGCATAGCCAAGTGGTAAGGCATGGGTCTGCAAAACCCTGATCCCCGGTTCGAATCCGGGTGCCGCCTCCAACTTAGTTAAAACTTAATTTTCTTTGCCATTCAAATGAGATTTGTGCCGAGGTGGCGGAATAGGTAGACGCAAAGGACTTAAAATCCTTCGACCGTTTGGTCGTGCCGGTTCGAGTCCGGCCCCCGGCACCAATTGAGGTTAATAAAAAAAATTTGACAAATTTGTATCCCTTGAATAGGGTACACGATGTGCTTGTCACCAAGGTCTGTCTAAAAATGATCTAAGAAGGCGAGGAGGCATTGGGATAACAAAAAACAAGAAATGCAGAGGGAACGATTATGAATAAAGCGCAATTGATAGAGCGGATGGCTAAGTCGTCAAAGATGCCTAAGTCAGCTTGTAAAAAAGCTTTAGAAACTTTCATCGAAGTAGTTGGCAAATCACTCAAGAGCGGTACGTCTGTTGTATTGACTGGTTTTGGAACCTTTACGGTGGTGAAGCGCAAAGCGCGCACAGGTGTAAATCCTGCTACACGTAAACGGATGGAAATCCCTGCGAAAAAAGTTGCTAAATTCCGCCCAGGTGGAAATCTACGCGACATGGTATCGTAAGCTTAGCTTTTAAAGATACAAAAGGCGGCGTATGCTTATGGCATCGCCGCCTTATTTGCATAAAAAGTGGTATTTTTGTAAAAAGCGAGGGTTCAGTATGAAGCAAATGCGAGAACTATTTGATCAGATGCGTGATTATTTTAAAGACTATCCACAATGGGTCCCTGAGGTTGTTATCGGGCTATTTTTTGGCTTGATAATAGGTTTTTTGGTACGACTTTTGGGTAAATATTTTGTTTTAACGGCAACGGCTCTTCTGGTGAGTGTGTTGGTTTTGTATTACGGAGGTTTTGTCACCTTTCATACTCAACAGACACTTGCCTTTTTTGGGTGGGCAAAAACTCCATCCATGCATGAGCTTGTTACGTCATTTTTAAACGGAATAAAAGATTCTCTTGTGACATGGGCTGTGGGGATTATCGGTTTTATTATTGGCTGGAAATTAGGCGGATAATTGCGGGAAGCATATCTTTTTGTTTCGCGGAGCCGGAGGAGTGTGGTATGAGTAAAGGTAAGGGGGCCTTTTACTTAAAGGGGATGTTATGAAGCCACACGAAAAGTATCGTAAAGATTTTCCATTAATAACAGATTCTGACATTGTCTATTGCGATAATGCCGCAACAACACAAAAACCAGAATCTGTTATTAAGACACTTGATTCGTTTTATCGTCACACGAATGCGCCGGTACACCGGGGATTTTATGCACTTGCAGAAAAAGCAACGGAGCAATTTGAGCAGGCTCGAGAAAAAGTGCGAAAATTTCTAGGTGCTGCAGAAACGTGTGAAATTGTTTTTACACGAGGTGCTACTGAAGGGGTGAATACCGTTGTTCATGCCTGGGGCGAAAAAAATCTCAAAGCGGGCGATGAAATTGTTTTGAGTGAAGTTGAGCATCATTCGATGCTTGTACCATGGCAACAGTTTGCTCTTGCGCATGGCTGTATTCTAAAATTTATTCCTGCTGATAGCGATGGGGTTCTTGACTATAAGAACCTTGATTCAGTTATTACGTCAAAAACTAAATTTGTTGGTATTTCTGCAGGCTCAAATGTTATTGGGGTTGCGAGCGATATTGAGCCGGTGATTTTGAGAGCGCATGAAGTTGGGGCCGTTGTTTTGGTTGATGGGGCGCAGATGGCGCCACGTGCCCGTTACGATATGCAAAAACTTGGCTGTGAGTTTTTTGTTTTTTCGGGACATAAGATGTTGGGGCCTACGGGTATCGGTGTTTTGTATGTGAAAAAAGCACTTCACTCATCGCTTAAGCCTTTTTTATATGGTGGGAGCATGGTGCTTTCGGTTGATTGGCGTGAAAGCGAATGGCGCGAAATGCCCGATCTTTTAGAAGCAGGAACACCTGCAATTGCACAAGTGGTTGGTCTTGGTGCTGCAATTGATTATCTTGAAAAAATTGATTTTGACTGGTTACAAGAACATGAAACTTTTTTAACAGCACGTTTTATTGATGGTGTTGCAAAAATTCCTGATATACGCATATTAGGCCCTGTTGCGCGGATGAGAGAGCAGGGGCATCTGGTGAGTTTTGTGGTAAAAGGAATGCATGCACATGATGTTGCTGCATATCTTGATCAGTTCCATGTCGCTGTACGTGCAGGCCATCATTGTGCACAACCAATTCATAATAAGCTTGGAGTGCCAGGATCAGTGCGTGCATCATTTTATATTTATAACACTGAACAGGATGTTGATATTCTGGTGAACGCTTTAAGAAAACTGTTTGTTTGATTATGTTGTTTTAATTATTTCTTTTGCAGGAGCGTAGTGTGAGTAAATTTTTGCTGAGTGTGAGTAGGTTTACATGGGTTTTTTGTGCGGCAATTTTCTTTTTGAGCGACTCTATTTGTGGTGAATATAGTTCAATTTTTTCCGCGAAAAACTTTGTAAAAACGGCTGCGCTTGTTCGTGCACCGCGAGCACCAACTCCTTTAACACCGCTTTTGTCGCTCTATCCATTGCCTTGGATTGCGAATGTGATTACAAAAGTGCATTCACCAACGGTAGAGACGAATGTTTTAATTTCGACCGATCAAGCACATGTGAACAATATGGATGCAACGGGGCTTGTTAATTTTGCAAATGCGCAACTTGTGCTTCCTGTGGAGTCAGGCGCTCCAGTAACGGGAACGGCGGGCCAAATTGTAGTCATTGGGGGGATGCCCTATATTTTTGATGATACTCGAGGTGTGTGGATTTCTATTGACCGTGAAACGGTATGGGCCGCACGGAGTGGTTCAGTAACAAACGATTATCTTCGTATTTTTGATGGAATTTCTTCTCGTGCAACAGGCTATCAGGTGCTACGAGATGCTGTTATTACGGGCCTTTCTGTGGCTTCTGGTGGGACGACGTGGTTGGTGGCGAGTGTTGGAGGTGATTTCACCACATTGAATGCGGCATTAGCAAGTCCATCGGTGGTAAATGGAGATACGCTTCTTTTGGCTTCAGAGACCTTTACTGTTACCTCGCAGATTAATGTTAATAAATCGGTGACAATTCGTGGGTGTGGTCCTAATGCGGTGCTTCAAACAGCAGGAACAGCGGGTGATCCGGTGCGGGTACTCTATGTTACAGTCGGGAATGTTGCGATAAAAAATGTGACGGTTCAACAGCGAAAAACATCAAATACTTCTATTGAGTCTGCAATTGAGGTGAATGCTCCAGGAGCTACAGGGATTGCTATCAGTGGGCATGTGATGGTTGCGACTATGGAGTTTGGCATTGTTATGCATGCGGCAGAGTGGAGTATTGAAGATTGTACGCTTGAGTACCAAGGGCCTCCTAATAATAATCATCGATTTATCGCCGTTTCTGGAGTGAATGGAAGTTGTCGCATTATTAATACATCATTTACACCAAGTAGCGACCCAGCTCCAGGACGTACTATTTTTTGTCTTTTGACGGCGGGTGGTGGAGATATTTATAGTGGTTCACTTTTAATAAATAACAACACGCAGGTTGGTGGTGGAAACTTACGCCAGTTTATGACACAAGAAGCTTTTCCTGGCGCACCGGGTGCATTTCAGTTGTATGTGAGCAATAATACCTACACAGATTTGAACGGTGGCATTTCGCTTTTTAGTGGGGCGGGGATGTTGGATCTTTTTTCGTCCATAGTGGTGACGAATAATCATGTTTTCAATGGTGCTGGAAAAGGTCTTGTGGCGCTGGATGGCATTGGGGTAGGAGTAAATCCTGGTTCTACGACCTGGTATATGTCTGGGAATACGTTGGTGAATCCAGGGGTAACTGCGGTGAATTTTGCTAACGCAACAACGTCTCCGGGACTTATAGGATATAATACTTCGGTTTTTGCGCCTCTTTTAATTCCCTACTCGACCGTTATTCCTCCACAGCCGATAACGCCTCCACGCTTTATTTTGCAAGTAAGGGCTAATGGATGCGAAGGTATTTTGGCAACACTGCCTGTTTATTTTGATTCAGCGATCTCAACAACAGAAAACGTATCGGTTGAAGCGGGGGAGTGGCTACAATTTTATATTGCAGGAACGGCGCTTAATCCAACGGCTGGAATTGAGTTTGCATATCAGGCACCTTTGTAAGGATTTAGTATGGTTATTTCTTTTAGAATAAGGGCATTATTAGGGCTACTTGCGCTTGAAGCGCTTGGCTTTGGAACCTGGTATTTAGTAAGCGATGGGGGAATACGTTCTGCGCTTGCATTAAAGAGTGAGTGCCGTGATGTTGAAGAGAAGGTGGCTGCAGCGCGTTCTGATATTGAGCATGTTCAAAAAGATTTAATTATATGGCAAAGTGAACCTTTTTTTGTTGAACGGTATGCACGAGAAAAATTGGCTATGAGTAGGCCTGATGATCTGATACTGTTTATTGACGACTAAAGAGCATAAATGCGGAGGGTTTTTTGATGAGAAAAGAATTGTTATGGAGTTACCTATTTTTGAGTGGCCTCTTGTGTTGTCATTTAAAAAGTATGCAGAATCCCGTGCAGCATTATGTAGTGCAGCAGGTGTGGTCTGACTGCTGGAATGCAATTAATTCGAATGCACCCTATTTACCGAAGTTACCGATTCCGCAGAACATGCAGCCTCAAGATGTTCAACTGCTTCTTGATGCAACAGATGTAACTACGCAAAATACCCTTTTGCATCAAGCCGTTTTTAAGAACATATATGATTTTACGCAAGAACTGCTTGCGTGTGGCAGCAATGTTAATCAACAAAATGGTTTTGGAGAAACGCCTCTTCATCTGGCGGCGGGGAATGGTAATTTTGCTCTTGCGAGATTATTGTTGCAGTATGGTGCTTCTTTTGATCTTCAAGATGCTAAGAAAAACACTCCTCTTGATTTTGCTTTTTTGTACAAAAGAGAAGATGTAGTACAACTATTGATTTTGTGGGGAGCGAAAATAACGCCTTATATACAGAATGATCAGGCGAAGAAAACCAGAATGAATCTAACGATTCTTTTGCGCAATGAATTTTTGAGCTGGGCTCGTGGTGTTAAGAATCAATTTACTTTTACTGGTCTAGATAACAAATCTATGACCGGTGATGGATTTCAGTATTTGGAGACAATTGAAGCTCAATTAAAAAAATCATTTAAACAAGAGCAGGATTATAAAGAGCGGAAGAAATCTGTCCCTCCAGAGATTACTCAACAGACTCAAAGCATACAGAGGCAACTTGATGCTTTTATTGATTGTCATGCCGACAATCGTGGAACGTTGCTTCATGTTGCAGTAGAGAACGGTCAGATTAATGTTTTACGAGTTCTTGTTGATTGCCCCTCTATAAACGAGTCGTGGTTTAATGAGCGTGATGTAGACGGAAATACTGCTCTGATCAAAGCAGTAGAAAAAAATAATAAAGATATGGTTGGGTTTCTTGTAATGAGTGGTGTGGACCAATCGATTAAAAACAATAAGGGTTATTCTGCGTTGAACCTAGCGCAACAAATGAAAAGATTTGATCTTGTTAGTTTTCTTAGTCCATCTGAAACATTTGAATATGTTGTGCTTCCTCCAAAGCTTTATGTATCTCCTCAAAAACCGCCTGTGTCAAAAGAAAAGTCAAAAGGAGTACTCAAAAGCTTAGAGGAAAATTTAGAGATTTTTAAAAAGCAAGGTGTTGATGTTACTGATACAGAAGAAACGTTTTCTGATAAAGATATTGATAAGTTGCTTCTTCTACCTAATCTCAATTATTATATGTACGGTAATAATCAACAACCTCGCTATACCTATCTCCATGGCGCAGTTTTGAATGGGAATGGGAAGGCAGCGGAAAAGTTGCTAAATAAAAATTGGCAGCTTTTGTATATGCCAGACAACCAAAATAGTGGGAAATTACCAATCCATTATGCGGCTATGTTAGATCGACTTTATTTTGTTGAATATTTTTTAAAGTTTGAAGACTGGCTTTTTAACAATAAGCAGATACCTTTCGTTACTTTAAAAAGTCAAAAAGATCTTTTTGGTAGAACGCCGCTTTCTTATGCGGCTATGACCGGTGACGTTGCTTTATGTGAAATGCTTTTTTCTCTAGAGGCTAATGTTGCTGACAAGAGGGGTGTTACTCCACTTTTTTATCCAGCTCAAGAAGGGAATTGGAAACTTGTTCAATGGTTTTTAAATCAAAATCCTTTTGCTATTTCGCAGGTAGATAGTTTGGGTAAAAGTGTGCTATCGTATGCTCTAAAAAGTGGGAATAGTGATTTGATTTCCAAGATTATTTCTTATGCAAAAACTAAAAAAGTAGGACCAATTGCTTTATTTATACCCCTTTTTGATAAGGTGGGTAACTCAGTATTAACAGATGCTATTTTGATTGAGATGCCGAGCGATAAAGAGAAAAACAGGGGAACGATTGTTGAGATATTGTGTAAAGAATACCCGGATCTGATTAATAAGCCTGATAGGTTTGGCGAGACGCCACTCCATTACGTCTTGGCAAAAAACAAAGATCTGGAGATGGCAAAAATCTTATTACGATATGGCGCTGATTTATCGATAAAGAATAAAAAAGATAAGACCGTGCGAGATCGAGTGGTTCCTGGAAGTGAATTTGCAAAGTTTTTAGAAAAAACAGAAAAAGAGCAACAGCAACTGTTTATTGATTTTGTGCATGCATTGGCAGAAATCGTGTAATAGAACCGATAAAAAAAGACATGAGTATAATTTTTTGGTACGGTGCTTACTAAATGAGGTTTATGTAGTAATGAAGCAGTTACTATCAGATAAAAAGAGTCTTGTTTGGCTCTTTTTATCTGTATTATTGAGTGAAAATAGCATGCTGGTCGCAACAAAAAGCGTTATTGCTGCCTCGCATGCTAATGAAAAAGAAAGAACATTGAAAATGAAATTCCAGCTTGAACCATTGACATACGCGTACAGTGCACTTGAACCATTTCTTGATGCACGAACGGTTGAATTACATTACACCAAACACCATCAGGGATATGTTGATAAATTAAACAGCGCTCTTGAACAATATCCAGAGTTTTTTGCGTGGCCGTTAGAGCGGCTTGTCAGTTCAATTGATCAGCTTCCTGACGCAATAAAAACCGCAGTTCGCAATCAGGGCGGCGGCCATTGGGCACATACCTTCTTTTGGAAATGTATGTCACCTACTCCGCATCAAAAACCGACGGGTGTTTTGATGCAAAAACTGGTTGATACGTTTGGTTCTCTCGATGCTTTTGAAAAAGCATTTGAGGCTCAGACTCTTGCTTGTTTTGGATCGGGTTGGTGTTGGCTTATTGCAGATAATGAGGGGCAGTTATCGATTATGGTGACACAAAATCATGATCTTCCCCAACAAAAAGGTAAAAAACCGTTGTTGGTTATTGATGTGTGGGAGCATGCCTATTATCTCAAATTCCAAAATCGGCGTGCTGATTACAGAGCACAATGGTGGCAGGTAGTCAATTGGCCTTTTGTTGAAGCATGTCTAGCTGAAGTAACTAAATAAATAACTGAAAAACTATAAGAGAATCCCCGATAAGTATTTATCGGGGATTCTCTTATAGTTTGTTTAGAGTCAGGTTTTACATGCCCCAGACGGTAATAATTTTGTTTCCAACGGTTTCTTTGCGGTTGTAGATCTTTTCGTCCCAGTTCTTTGCTTGTTTGTCAAAGATAACAAGATGCCCTTCGGTTGCATTGGATGTGTCCATGTACTTAGCAGTCTGTTCAAGGCCTCTATCAAGTGTTTTAGTTTTATTGCGCCAGACTTTAAGTTCAATTACAATACGTTGTGTTTTCCACGTTATCAAAAGGTCGACGCGATCTGTTCCAAGTGCATATTCTCGATGAATTTTACCACCACCATTGATGATACGCTGCAAGAATGCCATCATAAACAGGTGCGGCCCAGACTCTTTGTAGGCAAATTTTTCAAGCCAGATAGCAGAATTTTCGCGGTAAAACTCGGTGAAAGAAGCGAGCATTTTATGCATATCAATTGAGCCATCGTCTTTCACGTACCAGAGCTGTTGTTGAGGCATGGTAAGTTGTGTTGAATAGGTAAGTTCTCGTGGAAGCACTTCTTGATAGATTGGATTGGCAATAACCAGGTTATTATTTCTGCGCGCAATAAGTCCAAGATCGAGCGCATACTGAATATTATCCGATGGGAAATCGAGCGACGTGTCAGTCCCGGTGATAATCGCATCAATAATAGCACGCACACGCGGCTCTTGAAGTCGATCGACAAGCACGTCTAAATGAGTGTCGCGACGTTTTATGAGTATCTCTTTTGCTGTCTCAATTATGTCTTTTGTAATTGGTTTTGTTCGATCGGTTTGTAATTCAAAACATGCTTCTTGTGCCAAAGCGTTAACCAACCATGGTTGGCCTTGCGTAATTTCAAAAGCATAGGCGATTGCATCGTCATCAAATTTTTGACCAGTTTCAGCGGTGTGCTGTAGAAAGAGTGTACGGACTTCTGCTTCAGTAAAATCTGTCATGCGAATAGATTTAGTCTTAATGTTAAAAGCACTGCCACCAAGCACCGTTGCCTGTTGTTCATCTGACCAGATACGATAATCACGGACATCGCGTACGCCAATAAGGCATACAGACTGAGGAAATCCAGTAGGACGTTGGTCGTAACCAGATCGCAACTGTCGTAAAACAGAAATCAATGTGTCGCCAACAAGACTATCTATTTCGTCAATAAACAGAACAATTGGTTTTTTTGTGTGTGTTGCCCACTCGTTTAACATGCTATTGAGGCTAGAGCCGGTAAAATTTTCTTGTTTGAGCAGTTGTGCAAGGTACGCAATAATATGGTGCTCTTCTGGCAGTTGATCTTTTATGCGAGTGAAAAACTGTTCCAAAATGGTTGCTATGCCTTTGATGTAGTTGCTCCGTGCTGCCTGTGCGCTTTCAACGTTAACATAGAGAGCTGTATATTCGTCTTCCGTATTGAGTTGCCGAGCGAAGTTGAGCATGGCAGATGTTTTGCCTGTCTGCCGTGGGGCATGAAGAATAAAGTATTTTTCTTGTGCAAGCAGTAAGCGTAATTCGTGTTCATTGAGCCGTGTTGCCAGAGGTAGGCAATAATGGTCTTCTGGTTTTACCGGTCCTGCAATAGAGAAAAATTTCATACTTAACCTTTTTAATAATTGTGAGCTCCAGATCGCGCACTGTCTTGTGCAACTTAAATAGTATGCAATAATTTATAGATCACGCCTATCTGTCTGGCCAGTCAATTGACGAAAATTGCCGAGAGAGTATACTTAAGATGATTCAATTTATAAATTAATAGTGAGATGGCGATGTTTAAAAATAATATAAAAAGAGCTATAATTAGCCTATTTGTTGCACTAAGCCTTGCGCCCGCAGAGCTTTGTTCAATGAACTATCTTTCACGGCCTTCTTTTGTTGCAAAACAATAGCAGACTCTTAAATCAAGATTTTTAACTCTTATTCGGCAGTCTTTTGATAAATCAAAATTTTTTGTGCGTGAGCATCAAGCAGTTTTTGCCCTTGGAGCACTGGGAGCGCTTGGGGTAGTTTCTCTTGGCTATTATTCTGGACTTTTTAGTGGTTCTGGTGATAGATCAAGAGAGACTAAAAAAGGGCCGATGCCATTCTACAAAAAAGGGATAGTGATGACAAAGTAGTGGATAAATAAGATTGCGGTTTTTTGTTTGCTTCCAGCGGTTTTTACTAGTAAGTCTGATGTGATGAAGGATTTTACTACGGGGCTTGATTTAGTGAGTAAAGTAGGTGTCTCTCAAGGGCTTGAGATACTGAAGAAACAGAACGCTCTTATTTACGAAGATGACGTAAACCACATCTATCAAATTAAAGTAACTCCTCAAGAAGAAAATGAGTGTTGGATGCACGGGCCTCGCAATACCTTCTTTCTAACAGCTTTATTTTCGGGAGTGCCCGAATCAGAGTTTAATGAATTGTATGATGCAATGCTAAAACCAGAGAATATTAAGGCCTTCAAAGACAAATTACGAGAAAATCCGAACTATACAAATGCGATAGACACAGGCAAGCGTGCGGGCTTCGGTGTTGAAGCGGTTGTAAAGAACCTTATTGCGGATGGTAAGCAGATACCAGAAAATAGTGCTGATATTCAGGAAAACATCACAGATTTTGTGTATTTAGAAGGGCTTGGGGTTGCAACTGATTCGGGTTCTGAAAAAAAACTTATTGAATCTACAAGATCAATGATCGAAGAAGCAGAGGGTATAAAAGATCCCGAGCTTACACTTCTTACGAATGAAGCCTGCGCAAGCGGACACTTGATCAATATTTTAAATTTATTAAAAAAGAACATTTCGCCGTTAGGTGTTGAGATGCTCTTTTTTACAACCATGCAGCATTCAACAGCCCTTGTGATCAGCCAAGAAAACAATACTCGTTACTATTTTTTCGCTGACTCGCTCAACAACCAGAACCTTAAGTCAAGCTCGAAGGGAAGAGCTGAAGCTAATATTAAGTATATAAAAAAGTTTATAGAAAACGAAAAGTTGTTACATGAAGCCCAGTTACGGTTGAATATAGAGGCAATTATTTTTTTGGGTGGAGAAGTTGATTTTTTGGTAGATGATATGATAAAAAGAGATCTTAACAAGTTAGATCTCTTTAAGAATACCTATAAGCCGTTTCTAATAAAAAAACTTACAGAGCTCTTTAAAGGTTTTCCAGAAGAGTGGATAAAGATTGAAGTGAGTTTAAAAAAACTGGAAACCGCATAACAATCAATTGTTATCTTTTGGATTGTGTGTGGACTATTATCTCTACATGCCCAAAACTGTGTGATTTGTGATGATTCAGTCAAAAGAGAAGAACAGCCGTTAACCTAAGCATGCAACAAAGAAGAGTGGCGATGTTACGAATAACATCGCCACTCTTCTTTGTTGCTTTTACTTTGAAGTATTACGCTGGCTTGATGATAAGTCTAATGTCTGCATTACCATTGAATGGGTAAACTTGCAATTCAACGTCGTATGAGATGCCATAAATAGTTGTTTTATAATGCTCTGATGAAATACCAGCAACAGCGGCATTTCGTTCTGTGTAAACAGCGTTATTAACACGGACACCGGCACCCCTACCGCCGCCGAAAGAGCTACTCCAGCAGTCGACGGTGAGATCGACGCCATTAATGATAATTTTGAAGGTAAAGTGTGGCGCGACACGAGGTCCAATAATCATGTTTTGAGGTGTAATAGCAAATACCCGCATACTTTGACCTGCTGGTACTATTTGGAAGTCAAAACCTGGGATTTCAATAAGAAAATCGGTATTGGTCTTATTGTCTACATAAATATCGCTTCGCATCCCGCCAGTAGGGTACGAAACAGGCTGTGTATAGCTCAGCTGTTTTGATATTGGTTCATCAGCACTTAAGCAAATGGATGTGAATGCAAAACCTGCCACGAGCAGGCGTTTAAAAAAAGTATTCATAAAACTCCCTTTTTGATGAGAATGGTTGAAAAATTCTTTGGTGAAGCTTTCCCTCCACATTCTTAAGTCTATCGTATATATGTCTAAAAAAACAATGGTTATTTGAAATAATTCCAAAGAGAGGGTGGGAAGAATAGCGTAAAGAAGAGCTATTTTCTGCAGAATAAAAATGTGGTAGGCTTAGACGCGCATATCACAATAAGTATTTTGGTCTTTACAAGGAGCTGCCATGACTGAAAGAGCATCTGTTGAAACTCATGAAAAAGAGCGGCACGAGAGTGCAGAACACGAAGCACGTACCGAAAAGGTTAAGGCACTTCGCGTTAAGGGACTAAAGCCATGGGCATCAAAGCATGATGTTACTCTTTCATGTCAGCAAGTGTTAGAAGGTGGGGAAGGTGTCATTGGTTCTCTTGCGGGACGTATTATGACGATTCGTGGCCACGGGAAAGCTTCTTTTTGCCATTTACAAGATGGATCGGGGCGCTTGCAGCTTTATATTAAAGAAGATGTTATTGGTGAACAGGCCTATGCTTTTTTTAAAGAGTTTATTGATTCCGGCGATCTTATTTGGGTTTCTGGTGAGTCTTTTGTTACTAAGGCGGGTGAACTTACCCTCCGTGTGGACAAGATAGAGCTTCTGAGCAAGTGTTTACAACCGCTTCCTGAAAAATTTCATGGTCTTGTTGATGCAGAGATTAAATATCGTCAACGGTATCTTGATCTGATGACGAGCCCAGAGACGCGCTTGCGTTTTGAACGACGGTCAAAAATTATCTCTTTTATTCGTAATTTCTTGGAAAAAAATCACTATCTTGAAGTTGAAACACCGATGCTTCATCCCATTCCAGGGGGGGCCGCAGCACGTCCTTTTGTAACGCATCACAATGCGCTTGATTCTGATTTTTATCTTCGTATCGCCCCTGAACTTTATCTAAAACGGCTTATTGTCGGTGGTTTTGAGCGCGTTTATGAAATCAATAGAAGTTTTAGAAATGAAGGCATTTCGACTCGGCACAATCCTGAATTTACCATGCTCGAGTTTTATACTGCGCATCGTGATTACCACTTTATTATGGATTTTGTGACGCATCTTTTGCGTGACGTTACGATGAATATTTGTGGTTCTTTACAAATTCCGTATGGTGAAAGAACCATTAATTTTGACAACATTCGCCGTTTAAGTCCGCTTCAAGCTGTTTTGGAATTTGGGGGCTTAAGCACATCTGAATTGGAGCCAGCGACGATTGATACAACGTGTCGTAAACATGGTGCCAAAATTGATTGTGCAACGGCTTCTTATCAACAAAAAATATATGCACTTTTTGAAGCAACAGCAGAAGAAAAAATTGTCGATCCTGTCTTTATTGTTGATTTTCCTATTGAAACATCTCCCCTTGCTCGTTGTGATGATAATAATCCAGGTATTGCAGCACGATTTGAACTCTTTATTGCAGGGATGGAATTGAGTAACGGATACAATGAGTTGAATGATCCATTTGAGCAAGCCGATCGTTTTAAGGGGCAGGTACAAGAACGAGCTGGCGGTAATGACGAAGCTATGTTCTATGATGCTGATTTTATTAAGGCGCTTGAATATGGTATGCCTCCAACGGTTGGGGTAGGAATCGGGATTGACCGCTTGGTAATGCTTCTTACTAATACGACATCTATTCGTGAGGTTATTCTTTTCCCCGCGCTGCGCAAAAAAGTTGAATAGAGAGTGGATACTGTGACGCGCATACAGGGATGTAAATATCTCTGGAGTTTGCCTTGCCCAGAAAAACGTGCAAAAGCGGTGCAGAATGCGCTTTCATACAGTTTTTCTTTTCCTGTAATGCAATTACTGGTGGAACGGGGGTATGATTCTCCCGAAGCACTTGAAGCATTTTTGTTTACATCACGTGAGCGTGATGTTGCAGATTCACGTCTTCTTGTTGATGGCGAACGCGCTGTTGAACGGATTAATCGGGCGATAGCGCAGGGTGAAAAAATATTGATTGCGGGTGATTATGATGTTGATGGTATGACTGCCACTTCACTCATGATGGCGGCACTTTTGCCGCTCGGCGCGCACGTTAACTTTTTTTTGCCGCATCGTATTCGTGATGGGTATGGGCTTTCGGTTCAAACGATCAAGCGAGCTGCTGAAAACGGATATCGTGTTGTTATAACGGTTGATAATGGCATAACCGCATTTGAAGCGGCGGCAGAGGCTGCTCGTCTTGGAATTGATCTGATTATTACCGATCATCATCAACCCCATGAAACATTGCCCGTCGCGTATGCGGTGGTTAATCCTTGTAGAAGTGATTGTCTCTATCCATTTAAAAAGCTTGCGGGGGTAGGGGTCGCTTTTAAGCTTATGACGCTTCTGTACGAGCATCATGAGCATCACGAGCAACAAAAAAAAGATTTACCAGAAGAGGTCTATGAGCTTTTGCTTTTAGGGACAATAGCCGATGTCGTTCCGCTCATAAGTGAAAACCGGTATTGGGTACGGCGAGGCTTACAGAAAGTAGAAGACCGCGCGAGTGTGGCACTCCAGGTTCTCAAGCGTAATGCACGGATGGTACAATCGCTTTCTGCAACCGATATTGGTTTTTTTCTGACGCCACAATTGAATGCCTTAGGGCGCCTTGAAAACCCTCGTGAAGCGGTTAATTTTTTGATTGGGGATGATTTTGAGGTAACTGAGCGTATTGGAGCAAAGCTTTTCGCGTTAAACCAAGCACGAAAGCAGGTTGAAAAAGGGGTTGTTTCTGAGGTGAAAAATCAGATACAACAGGGTGTGATTACGCTTGAAAATCAGCGTTCAATTATGGCTTTTCATGGTGGCTGGCAGCCTGGAGTTATTGGACTTGCAGCAGGTCGTATTGCATCTGAATATGGACTTCCAACTTTTTTGTTTCATGAAACATCGCACGGGCTTTTAAAAGGTTCTTGTCGTTCGAACGCTCAGGTAAATATTTTTGAAGTTTTACAGGATGCACGTGAGCATCTTTTACAATTTGGTGGACATGCGGCTGCAGCAGGACTTTCGCTTAAAAAAGAGCAGTTCCCCTTTTTTAAGGCACATGTTGAAAAGGTGCTTCATGAGCGTTGGGTAGAAGATGATTTTAAAATAAAATTAACGTGTGACGCAGATTTAACCTTAGAAGAGGCAAATAGTAAGCTTTTACGGGATCTTGCGTATGTTGAACCGTTTGGGTGTGGCAATGAACGACCCGTTTTTTATATAAAAGGGGCTACCGTTATTGGTAAGCCACAACTGATTAAAGAAGAGCATGTACGGTGCATGCTCTTTGCAGATGGTGTGGTAAAACCCGTTATTTTCTTTGGAAGACCTGAGCTTTTTGATATTCTGCTGAAGGTTGAAAATGAACAAATACAGTGTGCAGTGTATGTCGTAGAAAATAATTGGGAAGGCCGCCGTCGTGTAGAATTTCATGGAATTGATGTGGCGATTTGATGGAGAAAATAAGTATGGTGATAACAATTGATGGGCCGGTTGCAAGTGGAAAATCAACTATTGCGCGCTTGCTTGCTCAAGAGCTTGGCTTTTACTATCTCTATACAGGTCTTTTGTATCGTGGGCTTGCAGCAATTTTGGTTACCCATTATGGATATGATGAGGCGCAGCTCAAACATCCGCGCAAAGAAGATTTAGATGATTTGTTGACGGGGAATCGGTTTGAATATCGATATGAAGATGGTGAACCTCAGATCTATTTTGAAGGAAAGGCTATTACGGGACTTCTTAAGACACGTGAAGTTGACAATTGGTCGTCAATTAGTAGCGCAGATCCTGCGGTGCGGCATGCTGTTTTAGAGCGTCAGGTTTCGATTGGAAAGCTCTATAATGTGGTGGCAGATGGACGGGATACGGGAAGTGTTGTGTTTCCTGATGCGGTGTGCAAAATCTTTTTGACTGCTTCGTTAGAAGTGCGTGCAGCTCGTTGGCAAAGCGACCAAGAGAAATTAGGTAAGTTATTTTCACTTGATGAAAGTATGCAGATTGTTGCAGAACGAGATGAGCGCGATCGTACGAGGAGCCATTCACCTTTAGTGCAAGCAGTAGATGCTCATGTTGTTGACAACACAACTCTTTCGCGGGAAGAGACAGTTGCGATTATTAAAGCGCATGTTTTAAAAGCGCTATCGTAAAATTTAGAAATATTTTGTTAAATAACTGTTTTATTGAGGATATAATGCAACATTGTTTTTTGTGGCGAGTATGTAATAGCTCGCTTGTTTTTGTAAGTTTTTTGTCGATTTTTCTATCAAGCCCTCTGCTGGCCATGATAAAAGAAGAAGAGCCTCGCTTTATTAACATATATTATGAAGACGGTGATTTTTTAAAGTTGAAAAAAATTGAGGTTCAGGGAGATCCGTTTACACGTTCTATTAATGGGCGTATATCATTTGACAATAATTTGGGTGCACAGTGGTTCCCAACAAGTTCTTTTGCACTGAGCTCTTTTTCGGTGATAAAGGATTTAATTGAGCAGATGACAGATGAAGAACTTGAGGATAAGCTTGCGTGTATTCTAGAGCGTGTTTGGCGTGGAGGCTTTTCTTGTTGTGATTCATTCACTCAAGAGGAGAAAATGCGCGTGCTTTTTCTTCTTAAAAAGAGGCTTCAGAATCATACATGCTTTCCTTGGCAAACAAAGGTTGAGTCGTTTAGTGATAGGACTATTCTCCGCGCCCTTGCGAGTGCACTCTATGTGTGTAAAAACATTAAGCTTTATCTATTTTTTTTCTCGCGACTTGCCAATGTTCGTAAGCAAAAAGAAAGCAATGCGATCTGCTATTTTGATGAAAAGGGAACAATAGAGAACTATGACTCCTGCAATCCTAAACATTGGAAGAGGCTAGAGAGCTTACTTAAATTCCATAGAAAAGGGCTTTTTACTCCACATATTATTGCCTTTGATCGAAAGAATAATAGTTGCATCACGATAAAAAATCAGGCCTCCATAACAGAAATTTATAAGCAAAAACTAGAGAAACTCAGAAGCGATTTATTAGAAGGGTTGGCGAGTGGATACTTTCTAATAAAGAAGAATGTTTGTAATAACAAGTGTTCCCGCTTTGGTTGTATTATCTACAAAAAGCAAGCTGATGACGCAACGATAAAAATGGTTATGGTTACTTGTTCTCAACGTCGGAAAGGGATTGCTACTGATCTCTTGAATCGGACAATTTTAGATCTTAAAAAACAGGGAGTCAAGAATATTTCTTGTAAATGCCCTCTGGTGAATTATGGGGCTCTCAAGTTTTTCTTTCAAAATAAATTTGTTCCCAAATCTTTTTGCCAAGGAAAATCGAGATTAACATTAGCCTATACTGGTAATAGTGAGGAATAAAGAAGGTGTGAAAAAAGGGATGGTTGTTTTTTGAGCAACCGTCCCTTTTTTCGTTTGAGATTTTTGCAGGAAATTATTTCTTTAGAGACTCTACATACCAGGCTTCACGAGGCGTGAAATTAATGCAAATATCATGCTTTGTTACGCCTGTTTTTTTAGTGGAATTAAACGTTTTGCTGTGAGCCGCTTCTTTCTTGAGCCGTTGTATAAACAACCCGAGGTTGTTTGAGTTGACCAGAAGACCTAAAAGCGTTCTCATACGTTTTTCTTTAGGATCAGAATTAAAGAGCTCCATGTAGAGTTTATATTCTTCAGCAGTTAGGTTTAATTGTTTCTTTATAATGTTCTTTTCTGTAGATTGCATTTTTATGTGGTGGATCTCTTCCGCTGTGAAAAATAAACAAAAGGTGAGTTTTCTCAAGAGAGATTCTTGTCAGGACTTCCTCAAATATAATTAAATAGCGTGAAAGATCTGATTCAGAGCATGTAATCTTGATTGCATCATATTGAAATTCATGCTCTTGAGTGCTCTGATAGCGTCTTCTATGCAGCAATATCTTC
>Ga0209417_1001864_pt1 | contig 36442 bp, 26 predicted proteins | sample RifGroF2_FD_184002 | JGI IMG/M metagenome (GOLD analysis project Ga0209417, IMG submission 184002) | Groundwater microbial communities from Rifle, Colorado, USA - Groundwater F2 (SPAdes) (version 2) | ecosystem: Environmental > Aquatic > Deep subsurface > Groundwater | place: Rifle, Colorado... | reverse complement strand
CAATACCTATGAAGCTAATCGGAATTTAATAACAGGCGTTGAAAACAAATATAGTTCGACAACTGTCTCCAAATATGATTATGTGAATGATGCAATAGCACGTAGAACATCTATGGTAAAATCCGGAACCGCATTTTCTCAAACAGACACTATAACTTACGGTTATAACGACCGTTCCGAAGTGACGTCGTCGGTCGCCACGAATGACTCGACCTATAACTTCGGATTCAGTTTTGATAATATCGGAAATCGTATTACAAGTACAGAATCCGGTATTTTACGAAACTATACTTCAAATCTATTGAACCAGTATACACAAGTCGATAATCCGTCTTCATCTCCAACCTACGATGACGATGGCAATATGCTCACAAATGGCACTTGGATATATACATGGGATGCAGAAAACAGATTGATTTCTGCGGTCAGTGGAACCCAAGCCCTACAGTTTAAATATGATTATATGTCTAGACGTATTGAAAAGACTGTTTTTAATGAGGGCTCCATTACGAAGTCGGAACGTTTCATTTACGACAGTTACAAGCAAATAGAAAAACTTGATGCGGCAAACGGCAATATACTGTTGCAAAAATTTGTCTGGAGTGGTGAACAGCTCCTCTCGATGAGCGATACAAATAGCACATACTACTATTTTGCCGATGCCAATAAAAATATCGGACAATTACTAAACTCCAACGGTAATATTGTTGCAAACTACGAATATAGTCCCTTCGGCAAGTTGATGGGAAACAGCGACAGTGTAAACAACCCCTTCCGCTTTTCATCAGAATACTATGATGACGAAAGCGGCCTTGTCTACTACAACTACCGTTATTATTTACCATCCCTCGGCCGCTGGCTTTCCAGAGATCCTGTCGGAGAAAAGGAAGATAATAATCTTTATAGTATATGTTCTAATGAACTTATTAATAATGTTGATAACCTTGGTTTGAAAAAGAAGAATATTAATGTAACATCCATAGAAAAATTTCCAGAAATATCAAGTAATGGACAAAAAGTAGAAGGAGCATTTACTATAGGAGACTGTTCTTGTGGAAAAGGGCATACGAGTGTATTCAATTTGACATATTCTTTTTGCACAGGCTTTTGTTCCAAAGCTGTTATTCAAAATAAGTTTAAGTTGACCCCATGCTTTAAAAATGGGATTCAAACAGGAACCATGCTCGAATACAGTCAATATTTTTATGAAACTTTTTCATTTTCCTGCTGTGTAAAGTCTACTGGTACCTTGGTTGACTTCGAACTGTCTCCTACTCCATTGAAGCCTAAACCATATAAATAGTAAATAATAAACTGAATTTAAAGTTATTAAAGGATTTTTACTTAGAAAATGATTAAACTCTATAATTTCATCTTCTCATTATTGTGTATTCTGCTAGTTTCGTGTAATAGCAAAAAAAATCAACTCGACAAAGCGATATCAGTATCTGAAGAAGATTTAAATCTAGCATATGCAGAAGGACAAAAAGAAGCTGTTTCTGATATAAAACAAGGATTATTTATAATTAAACGTTGGGGTATGCCTCCCGTAGAAAAATACGAAAATGAACTAAAGGAAAAATACAATATAACTATCATTACAGTTTACGGCTATTTTGTATCAATGCCTGAATTAAAAAGAATAGAAGGTTATAATAGTATTTCACTAAAAGAAATTAGAAATAAATATGGGAACAGACCTTTTGCAATTATTAAGTATGTAACAAGGGTAGATGCAGGTGTACATCAACTTGAGGGCGAAGGAAATAACTAATATTTATTTTAGTAAATATAAAAAATACTTTTACTGGACTTGATTGTCCGGGTGCTCTTTGACAATTTGATTTTTTCGCAGAGGTTTCAGTCTGTCAGTGTTTATTCAACATTACAGCTTGAATCTGAAAGCGTCACGGGCTTATATAATAAGGTGATAACACGCGATTATGAGGTAACGGGCATGGTCGGACGCAACATAGGACTCCACATAGGAACGGAGTACGATGTCGACTACGGATATGACGGCTACGGTCGTTTCAATTCTCTCGAAAACGGCGATGATACATTCACATATGGCTACCTCGCAAACTCAAACCTGATTTCAACACTCACAGGGCCTAACGGCATAAGCACTACAAATACTTATGAGACCAATAGAAACTTAATTACTTCTATTGAAAATAAATACAGCTCTACAAGCATCAGTAAATATGACTATGCAAATGATGCTATCGGACGACGCACAAGCATGGCTAAAAGCGGAACAGCATTTGCACAATCGGATAACATAGCCTACGGATATAATGACCGCTCGGAAATAACGTCGGCAGTTGCAGCAAATGATATGACGTACAACTTCGGATTCAGTTTTGATAATATCGGAAACCGCATTACTGGTACAGAATCCGGCGTATTGCGGAACTATACTTCAAATTTGCTGAACCAGTACACGCAGATAGATAATCCAAGTCAGTCGCCGACTTATGACGACGACGGCGACATGCTTACGAATGGGAATTGGACATATACGTGGAATGCCGAAAATCGTCTTTCTGTTGCGGAATCGTCGACACAAAAACTTGAATTTGCCTACGACTACATGGGGCGCCGTGTTGAAAAGAAAATTTACGACAAGACGGGCTCCGTTTGGACGTTGACCAAACATTTGCGCTTCGTTTATGATGATTATAAGTTGATAGAAGAACTTGATGTTTTGAACAGCAATGCCATACTGAAAAAGTTTATCTGGAATGGAGACACTCCGTTTTCGATACATGATACAACAGCTTATACAACATACTATTACACACTTGATGTCAACAAAAATATATCCGAATTACTAGATGCATCGGGAAGTGTTGTAGCCCACTACGAATACGCCCCCTTCGGTAAACTGATAAAATCCTCAGGGTACTATGCCGAAGCAAATTATTTCCGTTTTTCATCAGAATACTATGATGAAGAGACAGGCCTTGTTTACTACAACTTCCGCTATTACAACCCATCCCTCGGACGTTGGACAAAACGTGATGACATAGAAGAACGAGGGGGATTGAATTTGTATGCAATGCTTAGGAATGATACCGTGAGTTTATCTGATTATCTTGGATGGGCTCCCCCTATTGCCCCAGAATGGGGACAGTGGAGATTGAAATCCGTTATTGTTGATGATTCAATGAGTGCGGATATGGTAAAAGTAGTTTATGTGATGACTGCAAATTGGGAAATTAAATTAAATTATAAGTGTAAAGAATGTATAAAGGGCAAAGAGAAATTAGTGTCACATACAAAAAATTTCTTTGAATCAAAAAATATTGATGGGGGGCCATGGTTTATCAATGATCCCACGGCATGGCCGTTACAGCCAATTACTAATCCAGGAGGTTTGCTAAATGCAATTGTAGGAGCCATCGCAGAGAAAGTAGCAACAGGTGTATTTAATGATTTGAAACCAGATATGCAAAGAAAAGCTTTGGCGACTAAGCCTAAAAAAAATCCTGAAATTCCAAGTGATTTATGCCCAGATAAATAAATATAGGAATGTTTAAACAATGAAAAAGAAAATTATTATTATATCTATCGTTATAAATATTGGCAGTTTTATTTTCGGTTCTGTATTTACTATATGGACAGTAGTAGAAACTCAATTAAAGCATAATGCATTTATTTCTTTATCTATATATAAGCTACTCTCTGAAAATGACCAAGAAAAGGCAAAAAAACTTCAAGCAATGTGCTTTATCGGGAAAATTAAAACGATAGAAACAATTGATAAATTTCCTTTATCAATCTTCTTTATAAATGATTGGTTTTATCCTAGAAATAGATACGAAAATATATTAAAAGATAAATCGGATATAGAAAAATATTGGTTAAAAAATTGCCAGACTGGCGTAGGGGGCGATGAGATTGAGGACAGAAATAACTAATATTTATTGCATAGATTTTTGAAAGTGCTTTTGCTGGACTTGAGCGTCCGGGTGTTCTTTGACAATTTGATTTTTTCGCAGAGGTTTCAGTCTGTCAGTTTTTATTCAACATTACAGCTTGAATCTGAGAGCATCACGGGCTTATATAGTAAGGTGATAGCACGCGATTACGAGGCAACGGACATGGTTGGACGCAATGCTGGTTTTGAAATAAGTTCAGAATACAATGTTGCAATTGCTTATGATACTTATGGAAGAATTAATTCACGTACTGCGTTTGGGAATACTTTCTCATACAGTTACCTTGCAAACAGCGATTTGCAGAGTTCTATTAGTTCAGGCGATGTCAATATGAATTGGGCTTACGAAACAAACCGAAATCTTGTGACAGCCGTTCAGAACAAGTATAGCACAAACACCGTATCCGGTTATGCATATACCTACGATGCTCTCGGCAGGCGCAATGAAGTTGTTCACAGTGGCTCAGCATTTACTCAATCAAATTTCAACAAGTGGCTCTACAATGACCGCTCGGAACTGATCGATGGGAAAAAATATTTAGGGACAGACCCTTCCGATTTGTCGAATCTTGTAACAAGCTATGACTACGGTTTTAATTATGACAATATCGGAAACAGGCAAACGTCAACAAGTTCGGAATCAAGTACTTTCTATACATCCAACAGCCTAAATCAATACACCGCTGTCAATACAGAAACTCCTACCTATGACGATGATGGCAATATGCTAACTAACAGTGGTTGGACTTACGAATGGGATGCGGATAACAGATTGAAAAAAGCGGAAAGCGGAACGACCATCCTTGAATTCAAGTATGACTACATGTCGCGTCGCGTTGAGAAAAAACTTACCCAAAATGGAACTGTTACAAAACATGAACGTTTTGTTTATGACAACTATAAGTGTATAGAAAGGCTCGATATACTTGATGGAGGCACGGCCTCCCAAAAGTACGTTTGGTGTGAAGACGAACTTCTCTGCATGTCCGATGCAAATGGAACCTACGCATATTTCTCCGATGCAAATAAGAACGTTGGGCAGTTAGTAAATATCTCCACGGGTACAATTTCTGCGAAATACGAATATTCCCCCTACGGAAAACTCACATTATCGAACGACACTCTTTCCAATCCATTTAAATTTTCTTCCGAATATTATGATGGCGAAACTAGCCTTGTCTATTACAACTACAGATATTATTCCCCCATTCTAGGTAGATGGCTGTCCAGAGATCCGATCGAAGAAAAAGGTGGATGGAATTTATATGGGATGGTAAGAAATAATTCAATATCATATGTTGATAGTAAAGGATACGTTGCAATTGTAGATGACGCTGCAGCGGGAATCGCTGTTGTTGTTATTGTTGCAGGAGTATTACTTTATCCAATAGTAAGAAAGATTGTTGAAGATATTGTGGATGTAATTCCAGTGCCTACTAATGATACAGACACAAAAGATGAACCTATTCCAATCCCAAGGGTTGATGATAATTTGAGAGGCGGATTTTGGCTCTGTTGGGCAAGATGTAATGTACATGAAACTCCATACACGGATCCTACAACAAAGAAAAAATGTCCTCCATCTAAAAAATGTCCTCCTAATACAGAAGGAACAGGTGTTGCAAAAATAAAATCTCAGGCAATTGTGCGGGCAAAAAGAAATGCCCAGATGGCAATAGCAGGGCAATTAGGATGCAGAACAAGACACTGCCACAGTCTAGGATGTTCAAGGTTATAAATATATGTTGTATAAACTCTTTAAATTAAAAATTTTAGCATTTATCTCAGGGGATTTGAAGATTATTCATGACATTGGCGCTATTTATGCTACAGAGGTCAAAGAATTGTCTGAACAGAAGAGGAATGAAATTGCCGCAAAGTATTATAGAAAAGCAGCGATGAAAGGAGATGCAGAATCTCAATATGATCTAGCTCTTATGTTAATACTAAAGGAAATTGATGCAAAAGAAGAGAAAAAAGAAATATGGCACCTATTAGAAAGTTCAGCAGACCAACATTTTGAACCAGCCATTACATTATTGGAAGATATTAAGCAAATGGGAATAGCTGGATTTAGGACACTATCTCTAGGTGTAGGGGTAGATGAGATTGAGGACAAGGAAAATAGCTAATATTTATTTTATAGATTTTTGAAAATACTTTTACTGGACGTGATCGTCCGGGTGCTCTTTGAAAATTTTACAGTGATGAAAAGCAAAAACAGGTATGAAAGGAGGACGCTAACGGCACGCGGACTCTGGAATTCAAGTATGACTACATGGGGCGCCGAGTCGAGAAGAAAGTCACTGACAGCGGGACAACGAGCAAACATGAACGTTTCATTTACGACAGTTACAAGCAAATAGAAAAACTTGATGCGGCAAACGGCAATATACAGTATGTGCTATTTGTTTGGAGTGGTGAACAGCTCCTCTCGATGAGCGATACAAATAGCACATACTACTATTTTGCCGATGCCAATAAAAATATCGGACAATTAATTGATTCTAGCGGCAATATTGTTGCAAAATATGAATACAGTCTCTCCGGCAAGTTGACAGTCAGCAACGACACGGTAAATAATCCATTCCGTTTCAGTTTAGAATATTTTGATGAAGAAACGGAACTCGTTTATTATAACTTCCGCTACTACAGTCCTGATTTAGGCAGGTGGCTGAACCGTGACCCGCTGGGCGAATCCGGCGGCTTCAACCTTTATGCCATCGCCGCAAACAACATAATCAACCGCTGGGACTATCTGGGAATGTGTGATCCAAGTTGGTTTGATGAAAATATCTACGGCCCCTTGGAAGACGTCGCGGAAGCGGTTGCCGATGCCGCAACCTGGACTGGCGAATTAGGGCTAGATGCTGCAATTTGGGGTGGAAGTCAAATATATGGTAACCCATCAGAATGGCTTACTCCTGGAGAAAGTACAGTTGGACAGTTGTTAAACGAGTTAAATAATGGGAATATATCTACTGATCAGTATTCAGGCCTCAGATCTCAAATAAACGATAATAAATATGGACATTCCAATCAGATGTCAGAACTTCAAGAAACATATGGTATTTTAGGGATTCCCTTTTTAACAGCAGGTGGATTAGCTTATGAGGTACTCACCGGTGCAGGAATTATGAGTGGACATGTTCAAGGACAAGGAACAGGTAGTTGTGGGTGGTGATTTCTTTGATGGACAACATCCAGTAAATTGGCTTTATGATACACCTGGCGACCTTCTGGCAAATGTTGTTGGGCAAGGAAGTGGAATAATAGACAATTTTACTGGTGGGTACATAAATTCTGCCGACTTGAATAAATCAACTTTGGCAATACCAGGGCCTAACTACACTGGAGGAGAAACAAGTTGGAATAATATAGCATATCCTGGAGTGTCTAACCCTTTTAAATAAATAAGGAGACAAGATGAAGCTATCAAATTTAAGTATAATCTTTTTGTTTTTACTATGTAGTTGTAGTCAATTGGATAGATTTTGTGGATATACAAAGATAACTCAAGATGAGTATGCCATACTTGAAAATGTGGCAAGAGAATTTGCTCTTATGCATGAAAAATCGCTAAATGAATTAGATAAAAAAATCATTAAAGAAAATACTCCTAGATTTGATGTATATTATACAGGTTTTAAGTTTGGACAATTTTCCTTTGTTTGGTCTTTATCGGAAGGCCGAGTTCTCTCCGTATATGGATATGGTTCTTTAATAGACAAAAACTCAATCAAAGGAACAAAGATTAGATTAATTTCTGGTATAGAGAAAAAGCAATAAATATCGGAAACTACATTCCCGGACCTGGAGAGCCTGATCCAGCATTTGGTGGGAATGGGCCTTACAAAGGAAATCCAACAGATGCATGGGGGCAATATCCATGAAAAATATGAAATTCATTCTGTTAATTCTTCCTTTATTTTTCTTTGCTTGTATAACCACAACGCTTATTCCAAATGGAAAGTATGTTGCTTCAACGGGAGAATATATTATAATTGAAGAAGACGCTATTTTTTATCATATAAATCTCGAAGGATATAGCGATGAATTATTTTGGGACAGGAAACTAAATTATAATGTAGTCAAGGGAATTATAAGCCCATATACAATGCCTTCTGGAGAATATTTTAAAACATTGGCTCCTTTTAGATTTCTTTGGGAAAACGGTACAATTATCAAAGAATCGTCTCGAGAAAAGAAAAAAACTATATTTTATTTTAGAGGTATAGAAATCGAAAATTCTTTTACTGTTCAAAAACAAGGTTTGTTTTTGAGTTCATTTCTATTTAGAAGCGAGGAGACGGGAGCGATCAGAGGCTGAAATCATATAAATAGCGAAGCGGCTTTATGCTGATTTTATGCCTTGAACGCGAACGAGACTGCTTATCCGGTTCTGAACTCTGGAAATAGGCTCAAAAAACAAGAGCATTTCCGATGAGATAGGAAAAGCGGCACTATAAAACAATAAAGCCTGGTTCTTAACCAGTTAATTATCAACATGTCAATTTTTAGCGTGCGAAAATTGGGCTAATGCTCTTGCATTCGCTGGAAGCAAACGTGCGGCCTTTTCCAAATCAGTAGAGGAGGTATTCTAGGTAGGCGAGGCCTTTTTCGGGGATTTTGGAGTCGATTTTGAGCGAGGCGATGAGAGTTCTCGCGGGGAGACCGGGAGCTGAAGACGCTTTGATTATGATTGTGTAGAATCCCGACTCATTCATCGAAAAACGGGATTTTAACGCACCAAGCAGTGAGGGATCAAGAGATTCCGTAAGAGGAGTCTTATTCTTTTTCCAGGCATCAAGAGCGGCAGCGACTTTTTCCGAATCGTCTTTTTTGAAGTTACAGCGCGAGGCAATTGTCTGAATCGAAGAACCGAAAAGACCGGGAGTTGCGGGAAGTTTTGGCATTCCAGTGGGCGAGACAAGATTGAAAAAACTCAAGCGTCCATATTCATCAATATTCACGAACTCCTCAATCCCTGGGATAAGGAGAAGTTCCTCGCGATACTGGAGTTTGTCGTTTCTTGGCAAAGGAGATAGTCCGACCGATTCATAGTCGACTTTTTCCATACCTTTCAGACGTACAAAATCATCAGTATCCGTATAATCAGTGATAAGATCGACTGTCTCCATAAGTTTCTGCTGCTTTTCTTTATCATCGAAACAAGTTGCCATAAGGGAATTTTGAAGCGATGTCGCACTTGCATCGATGCCGGAAACAGCATCGGCGATCGAATAGGAAACAGAGGAGTTTTCGTCCTCGAACTGATGCATCGTTCCGTCTGCCATAAAACGTTCTTCTTCAAGTTCTTCGTATTTCAACTCTCCTAGCGCGCGGTTCGTAAACTTAGAACGGTCCTGCATTATAGCCCATATTACGCTCGAAAGAGCACTTTCCGCAAGATAAGAAGATGTTGTTCTTTCGGCGAGCGTTCTGGAATTCATAAGGCTAAGTTGTGACATCGTTACTGCCGATGCAGCAAGCAGTGCGACGAGCACCAGGATACATAAGGTTATCACGAGTGCCGAACCACTTTCGTCGTTATTGGAATTTACTGACTTTGCTTGTCGGTTTATTTTCAAGCGTATTCTCCTTTCTCACATGGAAGGATTCAAAAGTTCCGGAGCCCGCTGTTCGCCTCAGCCACTGCTCGGAAACGCCGTCGGTCCATTCTATTTTTATCTGGATGGCAAGAGGGATGTTCTCGTTATTTTCTTCATCCCAGTCGTCTGTCCATATTATTTCGTCATCGTCCTTGTCCGCATATAAAAACGATACGGATTTTACGTTGTTGCAAAGTATCTCCGCATTTTCCTGTGACGCCGACACTTTGGCCCATCTGAGGATAGGGGTATTTGACCATAAAGCAACAAGTTTATCGTTGTCCTGATAAATGGAAACAAAGCGTATCGCGCCCTGTGCTGGAACGGTAGTTCTGTGAAAATACGCAAAAATTATACTATTTCTTTCCCCTGTAAATATCTGAGTGTCTTTATTTTCCGTATCTTTCCATGTGAAAGGAACTGCATTTCTGAATGCGCTGTCAAAAAATCGCTCGAGTTTTACAAGCAGCTCAATTTGATTACTGTACTTTGAGGTTTTTTCCCATGTTCTACGTATGATCATAAGTCCTGACGTAAGAGTCAATACGATCATGCAGAAGATAGCGGTTGCCAACAACATTTCGAGGAGAGTAAAAGGGCGTAGTATTTTACGCATTTCAGCGCTCCTCTTTGATTATCTTATTTACCAAAATTTCAGAAATAATTTTCCCATTTTCAGAAATATTTATATTGAATGCTTTAAGCGACCAGTCTTCCTGGAGCTTCTCCGTATTACTCTCCTCTTCCGCGTCAGTAAGGAAACATGATGCCGAGGCTCCGGTGTACGGAAATATTTCGGTAGGGATGTGTTTATCCGCGCCCTCAAGGAGAAAATATTCTGCCGCCTGAGCGAGCATGTGCTGGGATCTCCAGGCATTGAATGATTTTTCGATACGTCTTGATGATGAAGATGATAAAGAAAGTGCAGCGACAAGACCAAGGGCCAGAATGGCAATGGCGATGACTACTTCAATTAAAGTAAAAATCTGGGACAGATGTTTCATTCTTCAACTTCTTTTGCGGATAGAATTCCTGTCAATGGGGAGATTTCCATGATTCGCGCATGCCCTTTACAGGAAAGCCTGAATGCAGGACCAGACGCAGTTCCATCCGGATAAAAAATGAATCCCCCATCAGATTTTTCATCAAAAACTATTTCGATATTTTCAGGAATAGTAAAAGAAGTGAAATTTTTCTGGGACTCTAGCACATTGGAAATATTTCCTATTCTGAACGATTTGTTTTCATTGTCGAAAAGGATTTTCACGTCCTTGCCCTGAATCGATGAAATCCGCGAAGCCTCAGAAAAAATTCCACGGATGCGACCTATCGCATTTTCAAAGGAAATAAAGGACGGAACTTTCCCCGTCCGTCCAATGACAACCCCAGCTAGGAGCAGCATAATTGCAATTACTGCAATGAGCTCAGTAAGCGTAAACGCCTTTGTTGGGCATAACTTTTGGGGAGTCTCAACCATTTTTATCAGATGATTCGTTCCAGTTACCGATGTCTGCCGACTCGGAATCGCCGCCAGGCTGATTGTCGCTGCCGTAGGAAATTATATCGAATTCCCCGTGAGTCCCCGGAATGACATATACGTAATCGTTACCCCAAGGATCTTTCGGAACTGCTCCTTTAAGATAAGGCCCGTCCCATTTTTTATCGCCGGAAGTATTGCGGGAAAGATCATCCAGAGACGAGGGGAGTTTTCCGGTATCGATTCTGAAATCAAGCACTGCCGCATCGAGAAGCTGTATCTGAGTCTTCTTTGCTGTACTCATTTTAGCTTTGGATAATTTCTTGAAATAGACTGGTGTTACAATCGTAGCAAGAAGTGCTATTATGGCTATAACGATTACCATTTCCATAAGGTTGAAAAACCTAATTATAAGTTTGATACGACTTTCCTTTTTCATTATTTTTCTCCTGTTTTATATTTCATTCATTTCTACAATTGCAAGGAATATGGACAATACCACCGCCAGAACGACAAGCGAAAGAATAAGGATAAGGGCAGGTTCAAATAAAGCCAGAAGTCTCTTGATCTTTGTTCGGAGCTGCTCTTCTAGGCTATCCGCTGATTGATTGAGCATATCTCCCATCGTGCCTGATTCTTCGCCTACTCTGAGCATCTGCACCACGATCTTCGGAATAAAGTTGCTTTTCTGAAGAGTCGCAGACAGTTTTGAACCCCCTTTCAGTTCGTGCGTTATCGCGGCAAGTGATTCTGAGATTGTTCTGTTTCCGATTATTCTTGACGCTATTCTTACAGCGGTCAAAAGATGTACGTGATTGCTTATAAGCACGGCCAGTGTCCTTATAAAACGTGATATTTCCATGGAGTGGATTATCTTTCCGAAAACGGGAAGCCTGATGGTTATTTTGTCCCAGATATCTTTTTCGGAACCACCTTTTCTGACTCGTGAAAAGAAAACAACAGCTGCGATTATCAGGATAGGGATTATCCACCAGAAAGTTGAAATAAAAGAACTGAATGACAACATGATCTTTGTCGGCAGAGGCAGCTCCCGTCCCATTTCGAGAAATATTTTAGAGAAGCGCGGCAGAAAAACCGTGAAAAGCAGGACGACGACCGTCGAACTTACGGAAAGAATAACCGCCGGATATATGGAACTCGTAACAAGGAAGTCGCGCATCTCCTTTCGTTCGTTAAGGAAGCGCTGGAGTTCCGACATTACCTCGACCATGGAGCCGGTCTCTTCTCCTGCCTCTACAAGATTGCTGTAAATTGGAGGAAAACGGTTTCCCTGATCCCGAATGAGGGCTGAAAACTTTTTACCTTCATGGAGTCCGCGCCGCAGTTCGCCGATAATATTTGCCGTGGACTCTTTTTCCTGTCCTTCCGCAATGATTCCGAGAGCTTTTTCAAGCTGGATATGTGCCTTAAGGAGAGGCACTAAGCTATTGGTAAAGGCATATACATCGATATCTCGTTTGAAAAGAGAAAAAGAAGCTGCGGTACTGGCGGAATTGGCTTCTCCCCTAAACTCAAGCGGAATAAGATTACGGCTGCGAAGCCGATTAAGGGAATCGCTCTGGGAATCGCCTTCTATGAGAATCTCGGAACTGCGTCCGTCAGGAGATGAAACCTTATATTTGAAAAGCGGCATATCCAGTTCCTTTACAGATTTGACGACGCACGATTGATTTCAGACTCGGTCGTAATTCCGGCGGCGACTTTGTCCATCCCGTCTTCGATAATGTTTCTCATTCCATTCTTTCTGGCAATTTCGGAAATTGTCGAACTGTCCGATGCCTTTGTAATCGCAGCTCTCAGCTCATCGTTTATTACCATCAGCTCGAATATGCCAGTTCTTCCCCTGAAGCCTGTGGCTGAACATGTTTTGCATTTATTCCCGGTATAATTGTAGTCGACACCGGAACCATTGCATTTCGGGCAAATTTTCCTGACAAGCCGCTGAGACAGTACTCCGTAAAGAGCGGAAGAAATAAGGAATCCTTCAACCCCCATATCGAGAAGACGGCTTATTGCGCCGGCGGCATCGTTCGTGTGAAGTGTGCTTAGAACAAGATGCCCTGTAAGTGCCGCATTGATAGCAATATCTGCGGTTTCTCTATCGCGGATTTCTCCAACGAGTATAACGTCCGGGTCCTGGCGCACTATATGTCTCAGGCCGTTGGCAAAATCGAGTCCGATGCGGGGATTGACCTGCATCTGTGAAAGTCGTTCAATGCGATATTCGACAGGATCTTCGATAGTAATGATCTTTTTTTCAGGAGTATTGAGCGTAGTCATTATGCTATAGAGTGTTGTGGTTTTTCCACTTCCGGTAGGGCCTACTACGAGAATTATTCCGTGGGGGATGGAGATCAGCTTTTCGAATTTTCCCCTCATAACATCGCCCATTCCGGTATTCTGAAGATTAAATTCCATAGAGTCTTTTCGCAGAATTCGCATGACGATGCTTTCGCCTGACATTATCGGAATGGTACTTATCCTGACGTCCATTTCACTTTTGCCGATTCTTAGATTGGTACGTCCATCTTGGGGGCGGCGGTTTTCCGCGATATTTAGTCCGCCTACAAGTTTGATTCTGGATGCCACAGCAGGATATTGTGAGAGCGGCATAGTCGAAATTTCATGGAGTATGCCATCGACGCGGAGCCGTATGACAAGCCTTTCCTCTTCCGGCTCTATATGTATATCGCTTGCCCCCATTTCGACGGCACGCGTAAAAATATCATTTACAAGACGAACTATTTTAGCCTCGCTTGCAAGGCTTCTCAAGGTCTCTTCACTTTCAATAGCGCCAAGAGAACCTATACTCAGGGATGTTTCGTCTTCCTGTGCAGATTCGCTCGAATAGATCATATTTATTTTCCGTTCGAGAAAGCTTCTACGGGCAAATGAAAAAACCGTGTCTTTGCCAAAAAGTTTCTTGAACATGTAAATTATATTGTCCGTATCATAAGGATCGCAGAGCAGGATATGCATTGAATTATCATCCCATTTTATGGGAAGGCAACATTTGCCGTTAAGATAGTCTATTGAGATTCCTGGATAACGTTCGACATTTTCAAGTTCATCGTCGTCAGTTATATTAAATCCTGTGGATTCCGAATATATACGAACAAGGTCTTGTTCTGTAACGACCCCTTTTGAGCAGAGCTCCCAGTCTAACTCGCGGCTGCCGTGCCCTGAAGAATTTACATAATCAGGATAAAGCGCAGTAAGTTTTTTGTTTATATTTTCGAATGTCGAACAGTTCATAATATTTACTTCAGGTTAAGAAGCCTTTCCGCAGTATCTTTGGGTTCGGCAAACTTGCTGTCCTTTTTGTCGTAATCAGCCGCTTCAAGATCTTTCATTTCTTCAATTGACTTGATTGACTGCTTGTAGCGCCTGATAAGTTCTTCAAGTTTAGTATCTTCCGTAATTATTCTGCCTGTGATGAGAATAAGAAGTTCTGTCCGGCTTTTCTTTATCGAATTGTTGCCCAGCATTCTTCCGATGAGTGGAATATCGGAAAAAAACGGGATGGTGCTTTGCATGTCTTCCAGTTTTTCCTTGATAAGCCCGCCGAGTATCAACGTACGTCCATCGCGGAGCGACATTACAGTTTTGAGGACTCTTTCCTGTATTATTGGCGAATCTATGCCGGAAGTAGTGTTTTCCACGGCATCGGAAACGGTCTGTTCAAGCTCGAATGTGATGAGTCCGCCTTTCGTTACCTGCGGCTTTATTTCGAGGATAATTCCGGTATCTTTGTACTCGATTGAACGCCTCAGGGCAGTATTGTCGGTAGTTGTCGACGCTGTATCGGTTATTTCGGCAGTAACGATCGGTACCTGATCCCCAACGCTTATCTTGGCTTCCGAGTTGCTTGTGGCCAGAAGCTGCGGACTTGAAATAACATTGATTTTTCCTTTTCCCGCGAGCGCTTTGAGATACGCAAACTGTGAATCAGGATTGTTTTTGTCCGTAAGTAAATAGCTGAAACCGTAATCGGTAGCGCTGCCGGGACTCAGGCTTTCAAAGTTTGTCTTGTAGAGATTATTGAGAGCTGAGGAACCTACGGTTCCCTGATTTTCATTTGAAAATTCAAGTCCGAATTCAGTATCGTTTGTAAGAGAAACTTCAGCGATCATTATCTGGAGAAGTACCTGCGACGGAATTGTGTCAAGATTGATAAGAATAGCTTTAATCATTGCGTAGGTACGCGGTGTTGTTCTGACAAGGAGTCTGTTCTGTGTGGTATCGGTAAATATTTTTACCGGGGTTTCAAATATATTGGCAGGTCCATTTTCAGAATTTGAAGAGGCGGACGAGGACGATGAACGCAGCTTGGAGAGAGAGGACGACGAGCCGCTTTTATCACTTGAAGAACTCTTAGTGTCAGATGCCTTTTTTGTCTTGGAAGAAGACAGCGAAGATGAGGCGGACGATGTTGTCGGTGAAGAGCTTGACGCATCGGCATTAAAGATGGCAGATATCGCCTGACAGAGGTCATCTGCTTTGGAATTTACAACCTTGTAGATGAAAACACGTTCCTGTTCGCCGATATCCGAACGGTCAAGGACTTTTGCCCATTCTTTGAGCTCGTTGAGCGCTTCTGCGTTTGCCGCCGAAGCGACCAGCACCTGAAGCCTGTCAAGGCTTATCAGATTGATTGCGGACGGATCTTCACCATCAAGCGAAACAGGAAAACCAAGCACCGGCATTATTTCCGCAAGTTCGTTTCTTATTCTTGTTGCTGAGACGTTCTCGCAGCGTATGATTGCCTGCGGCCAGTTGGCTTTGTTTTTCTTGTCCAGCATTTCTATGAGAACTTTGAGTTTAGGCATATTTGAAGGAGCTTCGACAAGCATTATGGCGTTCTGATACGGAATATCTATAGCTGATGCGCCTTCGGTCAGAAACGGCTTGATTTTTTCAATAAGGTCTTTCACTGAAGTGTTTTGCACATTGATTATCGAGACTTCAACATTTGCCAGAGGCGAATGCTTTATAAGCATCTTCCGTTCCTGCGGCATATTTTTGAACGGAAGGATGTGTAACACCTCACCGTCGGGTGAACAATATGCCCCCGAAAGCCAGAGTATCTGCTCGAAAACTTCCCATACTTCGCGCTTCGTCATCTTTGCGTTAAGCGTCATCGTGACCGTACCCTTGACCTTCGGATCGAGCAGGTAATTGAAGCCGAGAAACTGCGCAAATGCCGGAACCGCTTCCGCTATCTCTGTGGCGTCAAAGGAAAGGACTATATCTTCCGACTTGTCGGCATCCTCTCCTTTCAGATATTTCTCATAAAATGGTGCAATATCTTCAGGTTTTATTTCCTTTTGGGCATTGGCAAGATTGTCAAATGACGGCTTGGCCGTTTTATCAGGTACATTATGAAGCGCTTTAACCGTATCCGACTTTATATCTGCGCTGTTTTCCTGTGAATCGCTTTCCTTTTTGTTCTCAGGCTCATCAAAAAGGGAACTTTTCTTTTTCTCGGGGGGCGGCGGTTCGGGCTTTTTCTCTTCCTCATCCCACTGACACGCGAAAAGCAGCAACAGTATTCCAACTGCAAAATATTGCGGCAACATTTTCAGAAATTTCATTTATAAAACCTTTCCGTTGTCTCTTTGAATTTGGGCTGTTTTCATTGGCGGCGGAAGCGGAGGGCCGGGAAGCTTCCTCTTTTTATCTTTATCACCAGGTGTTTCCGGCATTTTTTCGTTTTTCGATTCTTCCGTCTTAGCTATTCTTTTTATGCTGTGCGTGTCCGCATATTCCATCTTGAGTACCACCTCTTCATTGTCGCGCGAAAGCACAACAGAGTCGTCATTTATTTTGGACAATAAATATCCGTTTCCGACCCGTTCGCCCTGTTTATAATATTTTCTCGCTTTGGTCGGTTTTTCCGCAGTGTTCGGTTTTTTCTCTCCGGGTTTAAGCGGCTGACGAGCTGCTTTCTGTGATGCATTTTTAATTGAGATTATCGCTCCGGCATAGCTTCCGAACTTGCAGATACCGACCAGTTCCAGCTCGGATCGCTCTCTGGAATTCGGCTCATCTTTTTTGCCTTCATCATCATGTCCGCCCCTCGAAGGATCAAAGAGATTTTTTTGCCACAACGATGAAAGTTTCGGTAAGTCGGAACCGCGATTTATTTGAGGCGCTTTTAATTCTTTTAATTCCTTTTTGGGCGTGGCCGATATGATTTTTCCGACTGACGGCGATTGATATGCAAAATGCAGATGTATCATAAGAAAACTCAGAATTCCCGAAGCTATACATGTCATATAAAGAGCAGCTTTCATTTGATTCCTTCTGACAATATGCGCGAAATATTTCTGTTGTTAACGCATATAAATCTGATATTCCCGCTAAGCTTAACGTTTTTTGGCGTTCTGATATTGTCCGGAGCCAGAGAACATTTTTCCCATCTCATGCAGGGTTCAAGGCGGTAAATTTCTCCGAGAAAACGCGAAAGAATTTCTATCGAGGCTTCTGCTGTTATACTCATTTCCATCGACATTATTCCTTCGGATATTTTTGCCGACCTTATGCTCCCGATGCTGGAAAGTTTTATCTCTGCCAGACGTGCCGCCGATTCTACTCTGCGAGGGGCTTCCGTTTCCGGTTTGCCATCCCGTTCTTGAAGCCAATAACCACGGCCTCGTGCCATAAATTCGCTGTTCCGCCTTATTAATCTACTCGACTCAATTAGTTCATTCTTAAGCTCTTCCTGAAGCTTTTTCAGCTCAGAAGCTTCTTTTTTGACTCTTTCCTCGCTTGGCAGTATCACGTTAAAAATCCTGGTATTCTGAAATAATACAATCAGAAAAAGAAGACAAAGCAGTCCTGCTCCTATCGATGTCTTTTTATTAAACTTTAATACCATTTTTGCCATAATATTACATTCTCTTTTCCTGTCGCGCCAGCTTCAAATAAAGGTATTCGCTCCCGTCGCTATTACGTCTTTTTCTCACGCTCTCGGCTGTATAGGCAGTTCCTGAGCCGCTTAAAAAACTGGTAGATTTTTCAGTATCTATTCCTGAATCGTCATTGGATGTTTTCAGCGTAACGTCGATTTTACCGCCGCCGGAATTAAATCCTGTAACCCAGAGACTTCCAGGAATTTTCTCCGAAAGAAAATGAAGGCAATGCAGTACCTCACCGTCCGCTTCTTCCGCTTCGTAAATCTTGCTGATCAGTTCATCCGTGTCGCGATATTTCTTGTTTTCGGCTTTGATCTGGGCAAGAGTTCTGTATATTTTGCCCTTTTCCATTTTTATCGCGGCTATTCGTTCACTTATGCTGTATGCTTTTCTGGCTGCGTATGATAATGCCAGAAGCAATGCAGATGCCGCCATTATTGATGCCGCAACTTTTAAAGCGATCAACCGCTTAGGTCGGAATTTGCGTGGAAGCGGCAAAGCTGTTTTCATATCTTTCGTGAAAGCCGATGCCAGCATGTATTCAAGCGTCAGCAGGCATGGCTTGAAGCCTGAACGATCAGGTAATTTTTCGAGACCTTCAATATTTGTATTAAATGCATCATCTGCTGCTTTAGCCTCAATCTGATATGGTTTCCCATCTGAAAAATAAAAGGCGACATCTATGCCTTTCATAACCAAATCATTACTATTTTCTGCCGCCATAAATGGATAGACAAATGTATCGAACTCAATATTTATCCCAGACAAGTCTTCGAGGAACTTTTCCCATTCCTTGCGTTTGACTGCAAAAATTTTTATTCTGCGCCTGCCAGATGCATCTGCGGTATCAAGGATACGGTATTGCCAGACCATTTCATCCATCGGTAACGGAATATAACGCGAAAGCTCGAATCCTAGCGCCTGGGTCATCTCTTTCTGCGGTAACGGCGGCATGGATAATTCAAAAAATACGGCACTTTCAAAAGAGGACCCGATTGCAGTCAATGTCCCTTTTTCCGCTTTGAGATGTGAATATGCTTTCGCTATTCTTTCAGGAAAATCATTTTTACCATGTTCAGCAGGAAGGTAGACCGCATCTTTCAGTAAGGCTTTTTTATGTTTTACGACAACCCTTGCAGCAAAAACATTGCCTGAATTATCCAGGCATATTGCTGTTCTATCTTCCTTGAAAATCACTTTCCGACCTTTCCGAAAATCACTATTTCCCGCGCCTTCCATCCCGCCGGCTTCAGTACCGGAATCCTGACTATCGCATTTACCATCCCGGCTTTTTCGGCCTTTAACTCAACATCTATTCCAAATTTTCCGGGCCCAAGTTTTTTAAGTTCGGCCTTCGCCGGATATCCTTCCACCTGAATCTTTCCAAACTCAAAAGCATTGCCAGATGACTCTAACAGCAGGCTTGTTTTCCATATCTGCCCCAGCGCAAGCATTCCAGCATAAAGCTTTTCAGATGGCTTTACAGTAAAAAGCGGAAGCGCCTTTCCCGATACCGTCAAGGCCGTAAACCTGTTTTTGGGATCATCGGTTTCAACGTAAATATTCTTGCTGTAAAGACCCGCGATCGATTCCGGCAATACTGCTATTTCAATCTTCGTTTCTTCTTCCGGCTCAAGCTTATTCTTGCTTGTTTTAACCTCCGAACACGCACAAGTCTTCCTTATCATTACTATATTAAGGGGGCTTTCTCCCTTGTTTTTCAATATAAAAACTGCTGTTTTCCTCTCGTTTGCCGAATAAGTTCCGAAATCAATATTCGCCGGACCTTGAACCTCAACGGACCCGCTCCTCACAGTAATGGAACAAAAAAACAAAAAAATGAACAGCCGCATTCTCATTTTGTTCAAGTACCTGCGGCTGCAACAATTGTTTTTGATATATTCATTCCGACCCCTCGAATTAAAAGATCGCGCGTATATATTAAGAGAACATATAACTTAATATCTTTTAGAGTTTTTCAAAGGCTTTATTTTAAAACAATGAGAATTATTTTTATATTTGTATTCATTTTGCTTTGCAGTTCTCTCATGGCTTCACCATCAGTTGAATTTTTCTATCAGCATGGCTGCGATGATTGCGAAAAGGTGGAAAAGTTCATTCTTCCGCAACTGGATAAAGATGTCAGAATAATCCGGATTGACACATCAGAGAAGAACAACTTTCTGAAACTCATTGCGTACCTGGATAAATTCAAAAACTCCTCCAACGAAACGGTTTATATTGTCGCCAATGGGAAATGTCTCTTCGCCGGATACCGTGATATTGAAAAACGGCTTCTTCCGGAAATAAACGCCATGACAGATTCCGGAGCCGAGCCTGAGAAGAAAAACGTCGTGAAAAAACATTCTTCGACAATGACTTTTCTGACAGTTCTTTCCGCAGGGCTTATCGACGGCATAAATCCATGTGTCTTTTCTGCGCTCGTGTTTTTGATAAGCCTGCTTTCCGTGTCCGGGATAAAGGGACAAATGCTGCTTCTCGCTGGAATCGCATATTGCGCGGCATGTTTTCTGACATATCTCGCTATCGGGCTAGGACTTTTGAGCGTCATAAAGGCGATTACTTCATACTACGAAATCAAGAAGATTATCAATTATTCAATGGCATTTATACTCTTTTCCCTGGCTATTCTTTCATTTCTTGATGCCGCAAATTATATGAGAACACAAAATGCCTCATCTATATTGCTGAAACTCCCGGAACGGCTTAAACTTTTCATAAACAGGTTCACCAGGAAGTTTTTAAAAACGAAAGCTATTCTTCCGGCATCCTTTACAATAGGGATAGTTGTTACGATTGTCGAAAGTGCCTGCACCGGGCAAGTTTATGTCCCGACTCTTGTGCTTATTTCGAGCGAAGAAGGTGTGTTCTCAAAATATTTTCTTTGGCTGCTTTTTTACAATCTGATGTTCATTATCCCGTTGATCCTAGTCTTTGCCGCGGCATACGGAGGACTAAAGCTCTCGAATTTCCTTACGATCAGCCGCCGTTCAGTAGTCTATTCAAAGCTTGCAATGGGTATTTTCTTCACCGTGCTCGCTGTCACGTTCTGCTTAATTTAGCTTGAAATAATTTTTTTTATGAGAAAATAATTAATACGGGTTGCAAAAATCTTCACACCTTATTACATTTAGCCTTTTCATATTTCAATTTAGGGCTATAACCAGAAACGATGAGTTCAAAGCTACTGTTATTCTTTTTGCTTATTATGATTGCATGTGATGCTAGTGCGCAGACAAGTGCATATGGCAAGCCCTCAGGATTCGTCAGAATTAATATCCCGGCAAGCTCGCAGGAGCTTCTTGAGCAGGGGATTGTCTCGAAGAAGCTTGTGTCGATACCATTCACACCCATTGATACTAATATCAATAACATCTTTCAGGGACAGTTGACGGGTGAATCCACCGAGGACCTTGCAGATAAGGTTAGTATATATAATGTTGCTACTCAAAGTTACAACATTTATTTTAAAGCCGACAATACCGGAGATTCCGAGAAGAACGGCAAATTTTTCAGTTCAGACTGGACAGCCTCCACTGTAACACTCACCGCGGGAATGGCTTTCTGGATACAGAATTATCACACATATAGTCAAAATGTGTTTCTCGGCGGGCATTTAGTTTTGGAGAATTCCAAGACATTGTCACTGTATCCCCAGGCGAATCTTGTCGCGTATCCGTTCTCATCCCGGATAGCGTTGAATTCCACAGACTTGAAGAATGACGGTGCGCACGGAGCGACAACGCAGAGCGGAGATCCTGACGTATTGAGCGCTGTCAGCCCCGATGCGAGTTACTGGCTTTATGTTGAAGAAGGAAATGCTTCGAGCGGAAACTGGTTTGATACAAATAACGTGCTTGCAAATACTTATCTGACTCCGGGTCGGGGCTACTGGTACAACCGCCAACTGACGTCGAGTTTTAACTGGAGCGAGACTAGACCTTATGGAAATCCGTTCAATGTTACAGGGGCATCGCCTACAATTACAGGAATGACGTTGAATCAAGCGCTTGATCAGCTTACGCTTTCAATTTCATGCACGGGCGAATCCGGCGAAGTTCTTGAGATTTTCTTCAAAGACTTGAGCGAGAATGATTCGCTTGTAACCGAAAGCGGCTGGCAGATTGCGGCAGTCGGGCTTGCAACAAATAGCTCGACATCAATAAGCTGGACGGATGAAGGCGTAAGCAGTCCGGCATTTCCGCTTGTCGAGAGAAGTCCGGTAACGACGCCTTACATGCGTATCTACATGGTGTCGCGTCAGGATGCCGATATGGATGGAGACGGGCTTTCTGATGGTGAAGAGAAATTCGTGTATGGCACCAGCTACCTTTATGCCGACAGCGATCTCGACGGACTCCTTGACGGAGCGGAAGTTATAACACACGGGACAGATCCGCTTCTTGCGGACAGCGATGCGGACGGGTTTGACGATTATCAAGAAATAAATGTTTACGGAACCAATCCGAATAGCGATTCCAGCGTCCCATCAGACAGTGCTGCTCCAAGTATTCCAGCCAGTCTTACGCTGAAAGCAAAGACTACATCATGCTCGGCGATAACATGGACGGCATCAACCGACACTGTCGGGGTCGAAGGCTATGTGGTGTATCGCGACGGATTTGAGATTGGACGGACAAAGGAAACGCGTTTTGTGGACTATGACTTGACAACGGGATGCGGTTACTCTTATACGGTCAAAGCTTATGACAATGCGGGCAACATTTCGGATGCGAGTACGGCATTAGCTATAGAAACCAGGACTTCAGGAGTCGGAAGCCTTTATGTTGATGTCATTTATGGAGATGACTCGAACAGCGGCACATCGAAAGCTGCCGCCAAAAGGACAATACAGGCCGCACTGGATGCGGCCTCGGCCGGGAATGTAATAATAGTAGCTGAAGGGCTTTATTCAGAACGCCTTAACATTACGAAGGATGTTGTTATCATCGGAGAATTCGGGAACGGCAAGACGGTAATCGACAGCGAAGGCTTGAATGGAAGAGCGGTCGAAATTTCGGGAACTTCGGAACTGTCATGCGTCATAGAAGGCATTTCGATTCTCGGCGGGACATCTACAAGTAACGGCGGCGGTATTTATGTAAACAATGCAGCGCCAGTAATTGTTAGTTGTGTCCTTATGAGTAATTCAGCGGTGAACGGCGGGGGCGCAGCAGTTTCGGGAGTCAATGCTTATCCTGTCTTCGTGAAATGCAGTTTTACCGGTAATATTGCTTCGAGTGACGGCGGCGGGATTTACTTCAATAATCAGGCGGCTCCCGTGATTAAGGCTTGCGGTATTTATTCCAACGGTGCAAGCGTTACGGGCGGAGGGATATACGGAGAATGAGAATGAAATTCGTGATGATACTTCTTTTTTTATGCGTGATCTTTCAGCTTAATGCTGCCGATTCGATCATTGCTGATTCGAGTACGGTTTTCAGGCCGTTGAAGAACAGCTGGACAAGTATTCAGGCGGATGAAGATATTGAGTATGATGACGGAGCTACGGGAGCATTTTACGGCGTTTTTCAGATATATTTTAAGCTTGATAAAACGCAGTACTACGGGAACCTGAAAGTTGAAGTTTATCTGCGCAAGGAAGGTGGAGCCTGGAAGAAAGTGACGGAGATCATTCCTCCGGCAAAACCTGCTTCCGGCGATTGGACGGTAACGCAATGCTGGAACTCGCGTACCGCCGCCAATGATTGGACTACAGAAGACGCCGCAGGTTATACCGGCAGTCTCGAAATAAAACTTAAAGTAGTTGAAGAATAAAAAGTTATAAAAATATAAAAGGAGAACAGAAATGAAAAAAGGATTTCTGAACGGGAAGCTGAAAGCCATTCTGATGGCAGCGGGCTTCGGTCTTTTAAACTTTATCGGATTATCGGAAACGACATATCTGTACAATTTCAACGACGAGACAATAGGAGCGTGCGACGGAACGGCGACAGACTCAGGCTCTTCATCAACACCCAACAATGCAACGATGAGTAATTATACGAATGCGACGTGGGACTATCTCGGCGGGTATAACTGTCTTGGGTTAACGCTTGGAACAACAGTCAACATGGATGCGAAAATGACAACGGCTTCCGCGGTTTCATGGGGATCGAAATTCGTTCTTGAAGCAAGGATATGGAAGGGTACTGAAGAAACGCCAGGCCAGATTGATCTTATAAAAACCGCTGACGGAACGACTCTTAAATGGTATATTGACAGCGACGGAAAGATGCATTTGGAACTGAATGATGGAAATAGTCACACCGCAAATGTAGTAAGTACCAATTCTGTAATAAGCGCTGATATTTGGACAACAGTATGTGCAATGGTTGACTTAACCCAGGAAACTTACCGTATGGCAGTTAAATTTTATGTAAATCCAGCTACGACAGTCGGAAACGTTTGCAGTTCTTCATATGCATATGCATCTGAAGAAAATGCTTCATATCCTGCAAGCAATGCCTTTGATGGTAATTATAATTATCTTTGGGCGTCATTACTTAACACCAATATGTCAGGGAATCTATATATAGCTCAGGATTTTGGAGCAAACAATGATAAGCATGTGAGGCAACTTACTATAAGGCAGGCTGTAGGGAGTTACAACTATACTCTTCCTTCCTTTAAGGTACAACGTTCAGCAAACGGCTCGGATTGGACTGATGTAACGACAATTAGTACTCCGACTGATAATGGAATATATACATATCCCATTTCCTCTTCAGGTGCAGCACAATACTGGCGCTTACTTGCAAACGCACAAAACACTTCTAATTACTGGAAGATGTATGAAATAGAAATGGAAGAGACCAGTTTGGCAGTACTCTCGGAGACATATACGTATTCATCTGGAATAACTCTGCCCGCGACAAATGTGATAGATATGTTTCAGCGGATTGTGCCGGAAAACGAGGATCCGTTTACTTTGAAATGTGGTTATATAAAAATTACATCAAATCCATCAACGACTTATACAACAGTCTATACAAGTACTGAAACGAATTACGTGAAAGAAGGTTCATCATCGGCGGTGATAGTGAATCCTTTGGAACTGATCAGGAGAGTCACGAATCCGGCGAGCGATTTCACTGGTGGAGTTCCGAAAGAAAATGTAACAATAGCCTATGACAATCATCCGACGACCCCGTCAGTGTTCCATGGTATTTTCGAACTGAATTTCCAGTTGGATACTGCGAGTTTCGACGGAACGGTAACAGTCGATATCTATATCCAGAAGCCGGAAGAAAGCACCTTCAAGAAGATAGGTCAGGTCACGACGACCGAACCAGTCGGCGAAGATCCTTGGGATGTTCAATATTACTGGGATTCGAGAACGGCCGCTTATGACTGGACTAGTTCCGATGCCCAGGCGTACAGGACTGACGGCCTCGTCAAGTTCAAGTTCCAGGTAAGATAAAAAGAAAAACGATTGGATTATATGCTCCGTTTTTTCAGAAAAAATAAGAATACCACGTCAACACTGGCGTTGAGTCTTTTTCTCTTTTTTGCACAGTCATTGGCGCTGAATTCTGGAAATGCCGTGATTGAAAACTGCGAAATAAGCGGGAATAGCTCAGACGGTCAAGGTGGCGGACTATATCTGAAGACAGAAAAAGCGGAGCTTATAAATTCGACCGTTTACGGGAATACATCGTCGGAATCCGGCGGAGGTATAGCATTCGAGCAGGGAAAGAATCCGAAGATATCGAACTCGGTATTCTGGAACAATACGGCACCTGCATCAAAGGAAATAGTAAATCCGACATCGTATCTGTTCAGGAACGATATTCAGCAGAGCGGATTCGCAAACAGTAACGGAAATATCAGTGCAGATCCTCTTTTCAGCGGAGTAAACGATCTGCGCCTGCAAAGTAGTTCTCCGGCAATAGGTCAGATAAGCGGAACAGGGCTGAGTCCTGTCTTTGATAAAAACGGTGCGCGGCGCGGAAGTCCTGCCGATATGGGCGCATACGAATACAATACCGATAACAGGACAATATATGTCAATGATTCTACAGGGTTGGACTCCTATAACGGGCTTGCAGCCGTCTATGATTCCTTGACTGGAAATGGTCCTAAGAAAACTATCCAGTCAGGCATCAATGCGGCAGTTCCGGGCGATACAGTCGCCGTTTCTGCAGGAACTTACAAAGGGACCGGAAACAAAGACCTCGACTTTAAAGGAAAAAGCGTAAAGCTCTACGGAGCGGGCGCGGCAACAACATCGATAGACTGCGAAAACAGCGGCAGGGCAATTTATTTTCATTCGGAAGAATCAGCAGAAATAAAAGGCTTTACGCTCCTCAATGGAACAGTCAGCGGCAGTTTTCCGGAAGGAAGCGGCGGAGCAATTCTCGCAGTCAATTCTTCGCCGACAATAAGAAACTGTATCATAAAAGACAACACTGCCGACTGGGGCGGTGCTATAGAAATTTATCATGCCGACATGCTGCTTGAAAACTGTCTTGTCGTAAACAACACAGCGCAGAAAACTGGAGGCAGTCTCTATATAACAGGTCTTAGCTTTGTTGACATCGTGAACTCTACGATTGCTGACAACTCGGAAGTTTCAGGAGAAGAGCAGTCGGCGATTCTCAACAGTCTGCCGGAAGTGAATATATTCAACTCCATAACCGAAGCGCTGCATATAATCAGATATTCGCCATCAAACGTAACAGCTTCATATTCATGCATCAAAGATGGATTTACGGGAACCGGAAATATCACATGGAGTACATCAACGATTGTTTTCGAAAGCTCCGGATATAAGCTGAATCCGTTTTCTCCGGCAATAGATTCCGCCGATCCTGAAAAAGCTCCGGAGCAGGACCTTGCGGGAAGCAACCGTTACGACAGTCCGCTTGCGGAAAACTCTTTCAGTTCGTCTGCCCCCGACATGGGCGCATATGAATTCACATCCGATCAAGTTTCGGGAACTTCTGCGACCCTAAGCATTTCGACAGATGAAAGTTCCGCCGTATCATACACGGTAACGAATGTTTTTACGAATACGCAGGCGGCTTCGGGTTCAGTCACATCAGCAGCAAATGCAACACATACTCTTCCCATTGGAATCTATAAGGTGGCCTACAGTATTTCCGGCACCGATTCTTATAAAACAGTTCACTTTGATTCCAACCTTACAGTCAATCTCTGCGCAAATGAGAGTTCTTTCAGTCTCGGTACGGTATCGACGTACAAGCGTTACGCATGGACCTTCGAATATATCCCGTTCGGGCTGACCGACAGCGGAGTCGCTTACGAAAACGAAGTCGCAGATATAATGCGTTCGGGCGCAATACTCACAAAGCCCGACGATTCGACGCGAACAATTTCCGTCAGGCAGTTCGACAACGCTCCGATAACACGTGCAGAAACGCTCGGATATACTTATACAGCATCAGGCGCAAGCGATATTATCTGCGAAAATCTTCCGGTGGCAGCGCTGAGTCTTCCGGACCAAACAATAGTATTCAAGATATATTACGATGAAGTTTCAAGTGAAATAGCCCTTCCTTCCGGAGCTCTCGATAATGAAACCAGTGGAACGGGAATTGACACTTTCGAGCGTTTTTCCATAAATGTCAATCATCTGGTGCCAGGAAGTTCAGAAACATTTTATGTAAAAGAAAATGATGCCATAGCTTTTTCATCATCACCCGCACAGGCCGCGATTACAGCCGCGACCGGCTCCGGCGTAAGCGACTGGACAAAAACTCTGGCAACATTCGACGATCTTGTGATCGCAAGCTTCAATCCTTCATCCGTAACCGCAACTTCAGAAAATGCTAACGCTTCAAACAATATCGCGGTAACCGTAAATTATCAGGCGACTTCCGAGCTTGCCGTTCCCATGAGTGGATTAACCGAAGGTTATGGCGGCGGCGATCCGGCGCAAGCGGAAGATTCGTCATACACGGGTTCGTCCCTCGACTCTTATAAACGCTATAGCCTGACGGTCGATTATACTCTTCTAGGAGCAAGTGTCGACGACAAAATATATGTTCAGGAAAATGACGTCGTGACTCTTTCCGCATCGCCCGCACAGGCCGTAATAACCCGTGACAGCGTAACAGTCGGTACGGAAACATTGACGAACTTCCCGCCCAGCGATAATATGGAATTTACACATTTCAGTCCGTCCGACACAATCACTGCTGTCGATTCTAATGCCGACTCAGGTAACCTAATCATCGTCGCAGCCTTCGTTGCGGAATCAGCAGTCGCCGTTCCGTTGAACGGACTCACTGAAGGATACGGCGGAAGCGATCCATCCAAGTCGTCCGATGAATCATACACAGGAACTTCGCTCGATACTTATGAACGTTATCAGGCAAATGTCTCATACACAGGGACCAGCTACACAAGCCAGTTCTATGTGGGCGAAACTGACAGTATAAGCCTTGCAAGGGGAACTGCTACTGTATCCGGCACCGGTTATCCCGGACAATATACACTCTTCGATATGGAAGGACTTGTATTCACAGGATTTACTCCGGCAGGTCCGATAACCGCTGAGAAAAATTCCGCGAGCGCTGCAAACGTCGTCAGCATTGCGGCCCAGTACGAGATCGAAACATCCGTAGCAGTTCCGTTAAGCGGACTTGATTCAAGTTACGCTGCCGCCGATCCTTCAGCTACCGAAGCAGGTTACACCGGAACAAGTATGGATACATATAAGCGCTATATGGTAACCGTCGATTATACCAATATAGGAAGCAGTCTCTCGGATACATTCTACACGGTGGAAGGTGATACAGTCAGCCTTGTGCAGGGAACTGCCACAGTCTCCAGCAGCGTAAAAGATCAAAACGTTACGCTTAAAACATTTCCAGACCTTGACTTTGTAGGATTTACCCCATCCGGTCTTACTGTCACGGATGCTCTTTCCGACCCGGCCAATTCAATAATAATATCGGCATGGGAAGGCAAATCAGAAGTCGCGATTCCTCTTACAGGACTTACTGAAGGCTACGGCGGCGGCGATCCGGAAGAACAAGGAGGCGGCTCCCTTGATACACGTAAACGTTACAAAGCGGAAATAACCTACAAGAATCACGATCTCGGCAGGAGCGAAAGTTTCTACGGAATGGAAAACGATAATGCCACAGTTACCCCGTCACAGGCGGCTATATCCGGAGTCAATTCGGCAACAGTAACACTGAATCCATTCTCAGGCTGGACAATCAACTCATATACCCTTTCTGGAACAACAACAGAATCTCCGAGTCTGGCGTTCTCTTTCTCTGATTCATGCTCCAATGCATCGAAAGTTATAAGTATATATGCAAACTACACAATAGAAAATGTCGAATCCGAACTGCTTCTTCCGGCAGCCACGACATCTTACGAAGCCAGCAATCCTGCCGTGCCCGGTTCGCCTAAATCGCTTGACACCTGGAAACGTTTTGCATATGACATCCAGCTCACGCCCGTCGCAAATTCGTTGAACAAGGTAGTCATTTCCTGGCAGCGGAAAGTAGTAATGTATGCGGAACATGAAAATGTCGAAACATTCATATTGAGAAGCAAAGTTCCTGGTACTGCAATCGGAACTCCGGTCTTCCCCGAACGTATCTCCGCAGGACAGGAACTCGGCGGCAACACGGTTGTTGTCTATGCAGGGAATATCATCACCGACAATTATTCAAGCAACAGCTTTACTGATACAATCACTCCCGGAACTTCCGGCACCTACGAATACAGAGTCTACACCCGCCTGACTGATCCGACTAAAACCGCCGCCTACCTCGAAGACACAGACAATCGCCCCACTTTCGAGATCAGTGAAAATACTGACATTGACTGTGACGGACTTTCTTTGGAGCAGGAATCACTGTATGGTTCAGACCCTTACAATTCAGATTCAGATAATGATGGTATTTCCGATGGAGATGAAGTCAATATCTATGGATCAAATCCAATTAAGGCAGATTCGGACGGTGATGAAATTTGTGATTATGACGAAATATTTATCTACGAAACAGATCCGGTGCTTTCAGACACAGACTGCGATGGATTAAATGATGGAGTTGAGATATATCAGACCTTTACTGATCCTCTGAATCCGGATTGCGATGATGATGAAATCCTTGATGGAGATGAAGTATCTACTTATAATTCAGATCCGCTTGACGAAGATAGCGATGATGACGGTATTCCTGATGGAGTTGAGGTATATTTGTTTCAGACAAATCCGAATAGCACTGACAGCGATGGAGACGGGATTGATGACTTCTCCGAAATTTATACATACATGAGTGATCCGCTCAGTACTGACACTGATAAGGACGGTCTTACAGACGGTTTCGAAGTTTTATCGACCAATACCGACCCCTGTAGTCAGGACTCCGACAATGACGGGATTGCGGATTCCGACGAGGACAGCGATTCCGACGGGGTGTCGAATATTGAAGAGAAGAATAGCGGAATGAACCCGTCTCTAGTGGCAACCGATGTCGGCGGCTATCTTGCCGAAAAAACAGTCCTCGAAGATGCTGAAGATCAATCTGCCGCACGATGGACCGTGCTCAATACTGAAACGTCCTCCGTAGCGAATATCGTCGATCCGGATAATTCAGCGAATCGTGTCATTGAGCTTGCCGATTCCGCGATGAATGGGGTTATGTTTACTCCTGCTCTTACGGTTCCAGGCGGACAGCTCAAACTTGAATGGAAATTCAAAACTTCCGCGTCCTATGATATCGCAGTGGCGCTCACCACATCCAACGGCTTACGCTATATCCATTACACATCGAATACGTCGAACAATCTGGGGACGGGCGAAAGCATAGAGTACGGACTGGGTGCCGCATCCGGCTCTTGGACAACTATACGCCGTGACTTGCAGGCCGATCTTTGGAATGCGCAGTCCGACAACAACATTATTTCGGTCGATTCTGTCACGGTTAAGGGAAGCATGTATGTCGACGATATTTCTTCGATGGTCTATGTTGATTCCGACCGCGATCTTATCCCCGACAGCATCGAACTGGCCGCAGGACTCAATCCTTATGACGCTTCCGATGCCTCTTCTGATTCCGATGGCGATAGTATTTCGAATCTCAGTGAGTTTATGGCCGGGACACCGTTTGCCGCCAATGCCGATACCGACAATGATGGCATTCCAGACAGCACCGACCCGAACCCGGCCTCGAGCGCCGACACTGATTCCGACGGACTTCCAGACGACTGGGAAAACTATTATTTCGGGAATCTCGCACAGAACGCATCCGGCGACCCGGATTCCGACGGCGTCGAAAATCTGACTGAGTTCCTTCTCGGCCGGAACCCCAATGCCACGGCGGAAGACGACACTGCCGATTCATTACAACTCAGAGTCTTTCACCCCTAAATGGAGCCTTCAAAATAAATGAACCTCATAAAGCATTTCTTATTTTCCCTGATATTACTTACCTCTTTTCTGACTGCGTTTTCGCAAGTTCCAAGTGGGCCACTACCTAAAGGCAGGTATAAGCTTATCTGTACTGATGCAGGAATCAAAGAAGATTTTTATGCTTGTGCCTCCTTCCAATGGAATCAAACGTTTAAAGCAATGGATAAGTTTGGGATAGAGAGATTATATGGATATATGAGCTTGAGGCTCAAACAGGATGGCATAGAAGAGTTTGCTCCAGGAATATGGAATGAGATAGGGTTTCCAAATCAGTGGACGGCTACTTGGGAAAGTTATAATAAAAATAGTGTGTTTTTCGAGTCGGACGGAACTGCTGAGGTTATCTTTGAGTATAGGTATATAAGTACTTATACTTTTTGGTGTGGTATTGTTCCAATCCCGGCTTGGAACGGAACATATAATTGTAAACTTGCCAGTGCCAATGCCAGTATTGTAGGATATCAGCAGGGCGCTGGCTCTGATGTAAGCGTTCCAGAAGACAAGGAAGACAACCCTGAGAATCTTATCGCCTATATATCTCCTGATATAACTCCTCCTCCTCCCGATAAGCTCATCAGAATCGAATCTTCAGGCTTTGGCGCGGCTGTTGAGTCGGGTAAACTTTACATAAATGTTTCAGGGGCAAAACATAGGCTATGGGAAAAAGTTGGAAATAACTACTCTTCTGCATCCGCACCTTTTGAACTTACCGTAGAACCTGACGAGTCTGCAAGTAAAGCACTTTATATCCAACCACTTGAAACAGGAATAATTACAGCCACGGCACGCTATGAGGGAGAAGGCCTGTCTGAAAGTGATTCCGTCAAGATGAAGATTGAGGAGTGTCCATCCTGCAATGGGGGGACTTGTGTGCCAGGAAGTGGTTCGGGAAAAGTGGAGTCTGTCCACTATATTACTTCTTATGGATCCACAGCTATGTATGGATTTAACGGGAAAAGTTCTTTTGTCGTTGAAAACAGCTCTGTCGGTAAGCTTGCTTCAACTTCGAATATCAGAGTTTCGGTAAGGCCGGGTGACGGGAACGAGATAGTCAATGATGCAAATGGCAATCTGAAACAGGTCAAGGTTGCCAATATTCTTGAAGTAATAGAACAGGTCAATGATTACAAGGTCCTCAAGAAGTTCTATAATTCTTCCCAGATCGGACTTAAGGATGATTCGACTGGCGAATATCCTGTTTCCGGCAATCCTTTCCGCGTAGTAACGATTGAAGATACTACGCAGAGCGACAATACTATGAATATAACTATTACCAACGAACTTACTCTCGATGGTAAAACCTCGAAGACTGTTACTATTTTTGAAAGAGATGCATCTACCTATGCATGGGGTATGCTTTCAGCCGATGAAAATGGGAATGTGCTGAAGCGCGAAGAACTTGTCCCCGGCGCAATAGATTCGGGAAATGGAGTCAGAACTGAATATAAAGTCTATAAAGATGGCAGCGGCAATATCGCTTATAAGACAAAGACCGTAAAGAAGCTCTTCCAGTGGGCGGAGGAGGTTACTCAGGAAGTCGTTGATCCCGATGGCAAGGCGCTTACTACTGAATATCAATATTATGATCAGGGAACCGATGGCGGCAATTATGGAAAACTCAAGGCGGTCATCAACTATGACGGCAGTTGGACTCGTTATGTTTATGATTCTCAGGGGCGCGAATGGAAGACAATCAGGCCATTTAACAATTCGCTAATTACCGATGCCGAAAACCTCTGCGCTGTTTCTGAAACAACCTACGATACTGAAAACAAGATCACCTGTTCTGTCGAGAAGGTTCTCGGTGTCGAGGTCTCGAGATCTTACGGACAGGATGTCGATACCGGCGTTTCGAAAGATGTCCAGTGTACTGTCGCTGGTGCGGCGTTCGACAATGCTGCGAATCTTGTCACGACCACCTGGAAATATACTTCCGGCTCCTTTGCTGGGAAGCTCTGGAAGATCAGCAACCCCGATGGTCAGATGAGTTTCTATTCTTACGATACTGATACTAACGGCAATCTTGTTACGACTGTCGAACGCGGGGTCCCCAACGGCACGGGCAGCGCTATTGCCGACGGCACTCGTACCGTGTCCTTGACGAATGCTTACGGGAGCACCATTGAAACCAAGTCCTACGACATTCTGACCGGTCTTATAATTGGCTGGAGCAATTCCGGCGCGGTCGATTCGTTTGGTCGTTCGATATATGTCCAGAACATGGACGGCACGCGCACCGAGACCATCTACGGTTGCTGCGGGCCCACGCAGACCACCGACAAAGAGGGCACTGTTACGACTTACGGATATGATGCTCTCAAACGTCTGAGCTTTACCGCTAATGCCGGAATCACTACCTTTTACACATACGACGCTATGGACAGGACTATTTCGACCACCGTCAAGGGCTCCGACGGTTCCGAGCTGACAACAAGCACCGTTTACGATGCGACGGGCGAAGTTGTTTCCGATACTGATGCCGCAGGACGCATAACGACTTATTCCGAAGCCATCGTTGACGGCCTGCGCGTAAGGACGACGACCAACCCCGACGGCAACACCGTGATTGAAAAATACAATCGCGACGGACAGCTTGCCGAACGCTCCGGGACTGCCGTACACCATCAGAAATACGAGTATGGCGTCGAGGATGGCAAGCTCTTTACGAAGGCAATCATCATCGGCGATGGCGGCAGCGAGACGCAGTGGGTCAAGAGCCTGCGCGGCTTTACCTCCTCTTCCACGAAGACCGTCTATCCCGATGGCTCGCATGAGGAGACCTTCTACGATTCTTTGGGCAGACCTGTTAAGAATGTCGGCTCGACAGGCATAACCGTCCTCACGGGTTACAACGCGAAGGGCGAAGTCCAGTACTCCGCGGTCGACATGAACCGCGACGGCGTGATCGACCTCTCCGGCCCCGACATCGTAACATCTTATGAAAACTCATACGTCCTGATACCTAACAAAATTTACCATCGCTCGGCAACCTCGATGTACATGGCGGATGGCAACGAAACGCCGACTCTTGTCAGCGAGAACCTTTCATCAGTCGACGGACTCGAAAATAAAAGCGCCTCGTTCGGCAGAACCACCACTAGCATAACAAGTTACCCCGAGGGCGGCGGACGCGTCGTCACTGTCACGAACCCCGATTCTTCTACTATTACAAGCAGTTACACTGCCGGGCTCCTGCAGTCCGCAACGCACAGCGTTCTCGGCACGACATCCTACGCATACGATGCTTTCAACCGCATGAAGTCCGTCACGAACACTGTCAACGGCTCATCCCGCACAAACAGCTATACCTTCGACAATTCCGGCAATATCGCAAGCGTCACCGACGCCGCCGGACGCAAAACTTCGTTTACCTACGACTTGATGGGGCGGCGCACTGCAACGAATCTGCCGGGCGGTCGAAAAGTCAACTACTCATACTATCCTACGGGCGAACTTAAACAGCAGTATGGCTCGGACACTTATCCGCAGTCATACACCTACGACGCCACGGGGCGCATGAAAACGCTCATGACCTACAAAAGCTTCAGTCCGTATCTTCCGGCGCAGGGACAAGCAGTTACAACGTGGAACTACGAGCCTCAGAGGGGATTTTTAAGTTCGAAAATCTACGATGACGGCAAGTCTGTTTCCTATACCTACAACTACGACGGCTCGCTTGCGACACGTGTCTGGGCACGCGGCATCACGACGACTTACGGCTATGACAACGCGGGAGCACTGTCAGGCGTAACTTACTCCAATTCAACGCCATCCGTAAGCTATACCCGTGACCGCCTGGGGCGTCCCGTCAGTATAACTGATGCCGCCGGTTCGCACACACAGACCTACAACGCCGACGGCTCGCTTGCAAGTGAAGGAACTGTGGGCTATACTTATGATGCTTTAGGGAGGCGTATTTCGATGTCAGCAACAGGTACTCCGACAACCAATTACACATACGACGCTATGAGCCGCTTAGCGACCGTCTCCGACGGGGCGCGAACGGCCACATATAACCGCGTTCCCGGCTCGAGCCTGCTTGCTTCGACAGTAATCAATAACGGCACAAGCGACATCCTAACAGCTAGTCGTACTTACGACATTCTTGACAGACTCACAAATATCACAAGTAACGGCATCTCATATAATTACACCTACGACAACAGCGACAAGAGAACAAAGAATGTCCTCTCTGACGGCTCATACTGGATTTATGAATATGACGATCTTGGACAAGTCACAAAGGGTAAAAAGTATACTTCTACAGGCATCGAAGTTGTAGGCCAATCTTTTGGCTACAATTACGACAATATCGGCAATTTGAAGACAGAGAATCGCAACGGGAACGTATTTAAATATAGCAGTAATAACGTAAATCAGTACACACAGAGGACTGTACCCGGCAGAGTGAATATATCAGGCTCGGCGGATGCGTCCGCAAAAGTTACCATAAAACAAGCCTCCGCCGGATATACAAAACCATTAAGGTATGGTAATTATTTCAACTCATTCTTTACTCTTGATAATAGTACTAACGCTGTCACCGACAGCTTTGACATCTATGCAGTCAAATTCGATGGGACTAAAGACAAAGTAGCCAAGCAAAGCTTGGATATATTTGTGCCAAAGACCCCGGAACAGTTTACCTACGATAATGACGGTAACCTGCTTACAGACGGACGTTTTACCTACACTTGGAATGGTGAAAACAGGCTTATAAAAGCGGAATATTCCGACACACGGATCGAGTTCACCTACGACTACATGGGCCGCCGTACCAATAAGAAATTGTATATAAATAACGTGCTAAGTTCTGAGCTTAAGTTTATCTACGACGGCTGGAATCTTGTGGCAGAGTATGATGGCTCTAACACTCTGCTAAACAGCTATCTGTGGGGCGAGGACCTTTCTGGTAGTTTACAAGGCGCTGGCGGTGTCGGAGGACTGCTGGCTGTAAATAACTATTTAACCATTTATGACGGTAACGGAAATGTCATGAATTATATCGATGCCGCAGATGGGACAACAAAAGCCGAATTCGAATAT
>Ga0209417_1001863_pt1 | contig 36453 bp, 45 predicted proteins | sample RifGroF2_FD_184002 | JGI IMG/M metagenome (GOLD analysis project Ga0209417, IMG submission 184002) | Groundwater microbial communities from Rifle, Colorado, USA - Groundwater F2 (SPAdes) (version 2) | ecosystem: Environmental > Aquatic > Deep subsurface > Groundwater | place: Rifle, Colorado... | reverse complement strand
GATTCCATCGCCGCTGTCAGAGACTTGCTCTACCTCTGCCAATTCCATCAGCCCAAGTGCGAAGAAGGCATCGAAGCTATGCGCAGTTTCAGACGGCAGATAAACAACAACCTCTCCACCACCGATAGGCCCATATATTTTGAACATCCCATCCGAGATTGGACGGAACATGTCAGTTCCGCTTTCAGAGTCCTAGCCATGACCTACCGCTATGAACTGCTGGTCAACAATGTCCGCATCGGCTATCCAGCCCCCTTGCGGGCCGTAGAGGATTATTCGCCGGCTGATAATTACAACCCCCTGACCTACAGTTTGACCAGGTACGGGCCAGGACATGCTGATTTATTGGAAGCCGGAAGGAGAAGGATATGAGTTTCGGCGGCGGTTCCAAACCCAGAGTGCCACCCCCGACCATGATACCGGCAGAAACCACCGGCGGTAAACTGGAAGAAATTATCCGCCGCAAGAGGGCTATGGCCAGAAGTGCCAGTCTAGTGAGCCGAGGATTGCTTTTTGAATCCCCGGCCCTGCTTAATCCTAAACTGTTTGGGAAATTGAAACTGGGAGAATAAATGCCGGAATCCGAAAACAATCTTTATAAACGGCTTTCAGCCAGATTCTCGGCCATGCAGGATGTCCGCAAACCTTGGGAAAATCTTCGCCGCGAAGTAATTCAACTTCTCCGCCCTGATTTGTCTTTATGGGACGATACGGAAATATCCGACCAAGGCAAAAAGCCCAATCTGACCGTTTTCAATGCCGCCCCCCAGGAAGCCCTGGAAAATTGGGCCGACGGTATGCAAGGACACCTGGTTTCTTCCAGTCTCGACTGGTTCATCTACCGCATGGGCAATAAGAAGCTGGACAAGAATGTTCAAGTCCGCAAATGGCTCCAGGGTGTGGAAGAAGTCATCTACGGCCTGATGAGAAACAGTAACTATTATTCCCATCTTGGACCTATCTTCCGTGATGCCGGCAGCATAGGCGACGCCCCAAGTTGGATAGAGGAAAATGCCCAAGGCAACGGTCTGGCTTGTTTTAATTTTCATCCCCGCGAAATTTATGTCGATGAAGACTCCGGCAGTAATGTGGACACCTTCTATCGGTATTACCCACTTAGTGCGCGTAATGCCGGCGAATCTTTCGATAAAGAATTACTCAGCGAACCTCTGCAAAAGGCCATAGAAAAAGACCCGCTGAAAAGATTCAAATTCATACACGTCTGCCATAAACGCTCCGACCGCATATTCGCCGGGATTACAGACTTGCCCGACCGAGAATGGATAAGTGTTTATATTCAGGAAGAAGTCCCGGAAGACAAGCAGAGACCTCTGCGGATCGCCGGTTACTTTTCCAAACCCTTTAGTTATTGGCGGTTTGCCAAAAGCCCCGGCAGTGTCTATGGCGTAGGCTTAGGTTGCTTTGCCTTGGTGGATATATTTGGCATAAACTCCATAACCGAAGTCATGCTCCGGGCTGGCCATCTCTCTGTAGAGCCGCCCATGTATGCCCATGCTGAAATGAGAGGCAAGGTACATATCGGTCCTGGCGGATTCACTTGGGGCCACAGGCCGGAACATAAACCGGAGCCTATCAATACCGACATCAAATACCCCTACGGGGCCGACCGCGAGGATCGGGCCGCCGCCGCCATCGACCGCTGGTTCAATGTTGATTTCTTCCTCATGCTGGCCAGAACGGAAAAAACTCTTACGGCTACGGAAGTCGTAGAGCGGGCCAATGAACGCGGTATCATGCTGGCCCCCAAGATAGGCAGGCTCAATAACGACCTGTTCAATGCCCACCACGACCGGATTTTCGACATCGCCCTGCGCAATAACTGGATTGACCAGCCGCCGGATATAGTCCTGGAACAGAGTAATGGACGCATAGAAGTCGAATATAACGGCCTACTGGAACGCGCCCAACGCCAGCAGCGTGAGATAAGACGCACGCAAGTAGTCATCGGCCAACTGGAACCGCTGTTTGCCGTGGCTCCCCAAGTATTGGATTATTTTGACTTTGATAAAACTGCCACCCGCATAGCCAGAGACGGTTCTTGGCCGGAAGAAGAAATCAAGAGTGATGAAGAAGTCGCCGGTATCAGGCAGCAGCGAATGATGGCTCAGCAAGCACAGATGCAGGCCCAAATGTTACAGGAAGCAGCTAAGACAATTCCTAGCATCCAGAAAAAAACCGACCCGACATCTCCACTGGCCGCCATGATAGGAGCAGGAAAGTAAAATGCCCGAACCGCAAGGACCATACGAAAAACAACAGGCCGCTCTAGCTATTTCAAACCGCTTTGAGCCGCCGAAGAAATTGGCGGCCTCTTACCGGGCCACTTTCAACAGCCATACGGGGCGCGAAGTCCTGGCGGATATGCTGGACCATTCCTCAGTCTTCGACCTGATACGCGAGGAAGGCGATATGCACCGACATAATCAGGCCATCGGCATATTGAATCTAATGGGAATCATCAAACGTTATCCTGACGGCAGGATTCAGAATATGCGACAAATAGTTGATAACCTTTTGAGAATAGAATAAAGGAGAAATCAATGGCTGACGAAGGAACCACAGGCTTGTTAGACGAGGCAAAGTTGAGCGAGGACCATTGGACCAACGATTACGATCTAGATGATGGCGCAATAAAGGTCTTGGGTCGTTATGAATCGCTCGAAGAAGCCCTCAAAGGCCATGTAAATCTTGAACAACTTCGAGGGCGGTCTATCAGTTTGCCGAAAGATGATGATTCGCCGGAGGAAAAAACGAAACAATATGATTCTATTTATACCAAACTTGGCAGGCCCGCGAAAGCTGAAGATTACAAGATTGAAAAACCGGCGGATCTGCCGGAGGGTATGGGTTGGGACGAAGAAGCCGTAAAACAATTCAAAGATGTGGCTCATCAAGCTCGCTGGAATCAAGAACAAATGGATGTTGCTGTAGGATTCTATAATAATTGGCAGACAAAGTTATTCAAGGCCAACCAAGAGACCCAAACTCAACTGAAAGCACAAGAGGAAGCAGCCCAAAAAGAAGCCGTAATCAAGGCCGGCAATGCTCTGAAAACGGAATGGGGTGCAAGTTTTGAGAAAAATATGGCCGGAGTAGTGAAAGCCTTTGAGGTTTATGGCACAGCGGCCTTGCGGGAACTTTTCAAGACCAAAGGCATTGACAACGATCCTGTCGTTTTGAAAGCGTTTTACGAAGTCTATAAGGAAAAAATAGCCGAAGACAATCTCATTCCGGGGGCAGGACCAGCGCCTACTGGCGAACCCGGAATGTTAGATTATCCAAGCATGAGACGGAAATAATAATCCTTTACATCGACAGAAAAAACAGGTATAATATGGGTAAGATAGGAGATGATTAATGCCTTCGGGTCTCATGAAATCATTGGCCAAGGAACATGGTTTAGATGTCAGCACCGTAGAGCGCTACTGGCGCGAATGTGAAAACTCAAAAGGAAAACGACGAGGAATGGGCAGCGTAGTAAATTGTGTCAAACGCCGATGTGTTTATAAGGAAAAACAGAAGAAAAATAAATAATTCCATCTGCCCCGCAAGGGAAACCAGATGAAATCATATCTACCGGACACTCCTAACGGACCCGGCTGCATGACCGACAGATAAAGGTCAGAGCTGAGCGAGCTATAAACGCAGGCAGGCCCAGACATCTGGACACCCTCCGCAAAAGTTAAATGAGTCGTTTTTCAACAACTTTTAGGAGTGTGTTAAATGTCAACTTTATATCCCAATTCACAACTGACTTTTCTGGAATTGTCTAAGTCTATTTTAGACAAAGGCATGATCGACATTGCCGAGGTGATGAACGCTAATCAGGGCCGAATCCTGGAGGATATTCCCTGGTACGAATGTAACCAGATATTGTCCGAAAAGGTGGCCCGCCGAGCTACCCTTCCGCATGGCACTTGGCGCAAAGTGAACAGTGGCGTGGCCAAGGAAGCGGCCAGCAAGCAGGTCGCGGTCGAACCTACGGCCTTGCTGGAAGCCCGCAGCGAGATTGACGAGGCTTTGGTTGATAATGCCCCCAATCCTGTTCAATTCCGGCGGAACGAAGATTTGGCCTTTGTCGAAGGTTTGTCCCAGGAATTTGCCAAAACCCTTATCTGGGGAACTACCGAAGGTTCGGCTGTCGTAGCCCCCGAAGAAATCGTAGGTCTGCAACAACGACTGGCTGCTCTCAGCCTGACGACCGTGGTTGACAATGGAGGCACTACTGCCAGCACTTTGACCTCGATTTATGTGGTCAACTGGGGCCGCAATACGGTTTATTGCATCTATCCTGCTGCCGCCGCCAAGCGTGGCAAACTTGGCTTGTCCACAGTAGATAAAGGTACAGAACCTTGTCTCGATGCTTCTGACAATAAGTTCTATGCCTATGTTACCCAGTTCAAGTGGTATGTCGGCTTGGCAGTCAAAGACGAACTGGCCATCGGACGAGTGCCCAATATCGACATAACCAGCGGGTCAGGCAAATACACCTTTGATGAGGACAAGTTGATTGAAGTGCTTAATCTTGGGCATTTTGAAGGCCCAGGAACCAGGATTTACATGAACAAAACCATTGCCACGCAAGGCCAGATCAGGCTCAAAGACAAGAGCAATGTCAACTGGTCAACCTCTGAAGGTCTTGGCGGTTTGCCCATCATGACCTTTAGCGGAGTGCCTTGCAGGAGGTTGGACAACAACATCATCCTCAATACTGAGGAAGTAGTGGCCTAGTACAAAAGTAACCCTTTTTATGGGAGATTTACCATGAGTTTGATTGATTCAAAATTGGAGTTTTCTGACAATCAGGATGTCAAGGCCAGTGCCATAAGCACTAATGTTCTTGACTTTGCGAACACCGCCTACAAAAACCTTGGATTTGTTTGGTGGAACATTCTGATAACGACCGCCGTGGTCGGCACTACAGCAGTTAGGGCAAGTTTGATAACTAAAGCCACGGAACCCAGCGCCAACGATGGCACTATTCTGGCGGAAATTTATATCCCTCAAGGAACCGCCATTGGGGCAGGTTTTAGTATTTGCGTTCCGCTACAACTCGTCCTTCGCTGGGTCGGCGTTTGGTATGAGGATGTCGGTACGGACATTAGTGCCGCCAATGTGGATTCTTGGTTGGGTATGGAACCCATCAATCCGCAGCGGAACTTCCAGAACGAGCCGTCTTAACTTAGTTGAACTTGGGGCAGGGAGATGTTGCCTTGCTTTCATCTCCCTACTCCATAACAGCAAAGAGTAAGTTATGACAAAGATATGTACTAAATGCAAAACAGAAAAACCTCTTTCTGAGTTTGGCAAAGACAATACAAGAAAAAGCGGGAGGACGTCTCATTGTAAACAATGCAAAGCTGCATACGAAAGAAACCGAGGTAAAAAACGCCCAAATCGTATTGATCACCGAAGGAATAGACGTCTTGGGATTGTTGAAAGAGATTATTTGGAAATGTTTAGAAAACAGAATGGGAAATGTGCCATTTGTGGAGTAAGTCATTTAGAATTGAGGAAAAGATTATGTATTGACCATGACCACAAAACAGGCAAAGTGCGAGGTCTTCTGTGTCTTAAATGCAATTGGGTCCTCGGCCATTGTTTAGATAGCACAGAAATACTCAGTAATGCTATTGGCTACCTAAGTAAACACAGAATGTATCAAAATAGCAATGAAGTGTTGAGTAATTTGAAGTAGTCTTTCTTTTTAGGAGTTTGAACATGAGTCTCAAAAAGTTTCTTTTCTGTGTGGTCATAGGACTAGGTATTGGGTGTTTAATAGCGCCCATATACGCAGCCATGACTACCTCTGTAAATGATGTGCAAAAACCCACCTCTTATTGGTGGAGCGGCAATGCCCAAAAGGATGTGGGCTTCAATTTCCTAAAAGAAGTCGAAACCTACCTCGAAGGCACGGCGGGCGTGCAGTGGTTCTATATCGCTCCGCGTTCGGCGGTCCCAAGTACAGTAGCCGAAGGCGTTATGTATTATGATAGCGACAATGATAATCTGTACGTCTATGCCAATGGCGCTTGGGTGGACCTGACTGCCGGTGCTTCCGGTATAACTGATTTGGATACGGCTTATGATGGTGGCATAACCATTACGGTAGATGCCGGTGCTGTGGCTTTGACGGCCACCAATGCGGCCAATAATGTCGTCTTAGCTCTTGACCAGCAGGATACGGCTGGTGCTGTGGCTCAGACTATTGTCAGTGCCGGAACTGGAGCTTTGCTTAGCTTCGACAGCAACGGCACGGGCGCAGATGTTCTCGGCTCAGATAGCACTTGGACGGTTACTAAGGCTGGTGTGGGCACATTTGTCAGTCTATCTCTGACCAACGGCGGCACAATCGCTAACGCCACAGATGGTTACTTTACCTTCACCGATGGCGGCGAAGATTTGAGCGTCTATCTTAACGCCAATACCGCTACCCTGAGTTCGACTTTAGGCGTCAACGCCTTGGCTATGGGTACGGTAGATGACCTGACGGGCGTAGGCAATATTACCTTCGATGCTGCGGCCTCTGGTATTACTTTAACCAGTACAGGTGCGGCCCAAGATTTGACTATCAGTGTTGCCGGGGCTTTTGATGCCAGTCTAGTAGTAAGTTCTACTGGAACTGGCGCGGACGCCTTGCAGGTTTCTACCTCCGCTGGTGGTATGGACCTAACCGTTGCTGGCGCTGTGGCTGGAGAAGATTTAGATTTGGCTTCTAACACTTCAATCACTGTTACTGCTGCCGAAGACATAGAAGATGCTATTGTCCTGAACGCTTCCGCTGGCGGCATTAATATCACAGCTGACGGCGCTGCTGCTTCAGATTTGGATTTGGCTTGCACCAACGGGTCTGTCAATATCACCGCCGGAGAATCGGTTGCCACTTCCATTGTCATTTCCTCTACTATAGGCGGAATTGACATTAGCGCTGCCGGAGCCGGTGCTGGTGAAGACATCGACATCGTGGCTACGGGCAGTTCGGTAAATATCACCTCTACAGAAGCCTCTGTGGACGATGGTATTGTTATCACTTCCGGTGCTGCTAGTGGCATACAGATTACTTCTTTAGCCGACATTGACATTACGACTACTGGTGAGGCTGGTGAAGATATTATTATTTCCAACTCTGGTGGCTCATTGGCTTTGCGGGCCACGGAAAACGATGCTGCGGCTATTGCCATTGATACCACGGGCGGTGGTGGAACCGGCGAAGCTATTACCATCAACAACGATCAAGGTACATCGGTTACGGAAGGCGCTGCCTCGGTAGCTATCCTGTCAACCGCCGGCGGTGTGGAATTGAGGTCAACAGCAAATTTAGCTAATGCCATCAATATCACCAATGACGGCGGCGCTACGGGTACTATCACCATCTATAACGACCAGGGAACCAGCACTACTGAAAAGGCAGCTTCTGTGCAATTACTCAGCGATGCCGGTAGTATTGAATTATGGTCCGGTTTGGATGCGGCGGATGCCATTAATATTATGGCTGATGGAAGTACGTCCTCCGGTATTACAATTTTCAACGATACCGGAACCGGAGCAGCCTCAATTTATCTGCTTACGGATCTTGGAGGCATTACCCTGACATCTTCCGCCGGGGCGGTAGCCATAAACGCTACCGGAGCAGCAGCAGGTGATTATACCGCGACCATCGGCGATGAGTATGTCCTCGATGTTGAAGGTGGCATATCTATCGACAGTGCTGAGGCTGCGGCCGATGCCATAGGATTGGTAGCCTCTGATGCAGCCGGCGGAATTACGCTCAATGCAGGCACGGCGGGTATCAGCTTATCCGGCGACAATCTGATAAATTTCGCCTATGCAGTAGCTGATTATACAGCAGACGAGTCTATAGAGGCCACACAAAGCGGCGCGGTAATCACCAATAACGGCGATGCCGGCGTAGCAATATTTACCTTGCCCGCAGCAGCTGCTGGTTTGGTATTTAGCTTCTGCGATGTGGAAGCTGGAGCTAATATCAACTTGGTTATCAAAGCCACAGGCGATGATACCATCAATGGCGGCGGGGCAGGGCAATACTATATGTGTGCCACTGATGCCGCCAAACAGTCCGTTACGCTGGTGGCGGTCAACGCTACCGAATGGATAGTGCTCTCCGAGGTTGGCACTTGGGTTAACGATGCGGATGGCGCCGAATAGTCTTTCGTTCTTTGGGCTGGAGCGAGGTTTTTTCTCCTTTCTCCTCGCTCTGGCCCGACCTATAGGAGTCTAATATGCAAACAATATGGAAATGGAAAGTCTGGCTGATCCCCTTGCTTATTTTGATGGTGGGTTTGCTATTTTGGCCTGCTCAGGCCGGTCCTTCAACTAAATTGAACGCTACCGATAATATGTCGGAGAATATCGGTTTTGTCAGTTATACCGATGACGCTGATTGGACCTCAGATAGTTCAGCGCACCTGCTTATGGGCGGCGTCTATGGGAGTAATACCGTAACCAGCGGCGATACCGGGCCTTTGATGATCGATACTTCTGGCAAGTTGCTGGTAGTCGATGCCAGTTCTACAACTATCGCTACGGCTATTAAAGCCGAAGATGCTGCTCACGTTTCTACTGATGCGGGCATAATGGCTCTGGCCGTCCGCGATGATACTCCCCCAACATCTACCGGAGCAGCAGGCGATTATGTGCCTTTGCTAACAAATGCCACTGGTGAACTTTATACCGTTGATACCGCCGGCAATGCCGTATCGACAACCATGGATGTCGATACGGGCAGCATAGACACCAAACTTGGGACGGTTGGCGGAGCAGCAGATGTCGATGGGGCCGTTACGGTTCAGTTGCGGTATATCGGTGAGGCCGTAGATAATCTTCCCGCCGCTGTGGGAAGTGCGGCTATGGCCGCTTCTATGCCAGTTACGATTGCTACAGACGATACGGTTCAGTTGCCCATAAGCAATGTCGCCAAAGGCGTAGCGGTGGCGGGAAGTGGACAGCTTCTGACTTGTACGCTGGCGGCCACAGACTATTCGGCAACAGTTGTGTCCTCAGCAGTCTATCGGGTAACTGCGGTAAATGGCATTATTTACTTGGGCGTAGCCGATGTGCAGGCCGCTGATTCGGCGGTGTTGTGGACCATCCCCGCAGGCGATACGCAGATAATTACCATCCCCAGTGGCACGGCGCTACACTTTGTATCCGATGCCGCCACCGTAACAGGAAGACTGGCAAGGATACAATAATGCCTAGACCATTCATACCTGATAGTTGTGTGGGCTTGTGGTTTCCCGGACGAGGACATCCTGAACAACGAAGGGGGACTGTTCTTGATCTATCCGGTCAGAACAATCACGGGACTATCTACGGCGTGCCGGCGTTATATTTTGATGGTGCAGGAGATATTGCCACTCCAGGCACATTATGGGACGCACTTTCGGGACGCAGATATGCTGTTTCGGCTGCTTGGATTTATGTCATTACGACAGGCGTGGAAGTAACGCGCACTATTTATGCTGAAAACTGGAATGGTTCGGCAGAACACCGATTTCAATTTCTAATAGATACTAGTGATAAGTTAAGAATCAGGCTCAAGGCCGGAGCTTCTGGCGATACTGATAGGGTTTCGGTAAGTACGAATGTTTTTCCTGAAACCGGCTGGCATAGCCTTTTAATTATGGTTGATCTGGGAGCAGCTAGTCCCTGGACTCCCGTTGCCAGCGTCTGGTTGGATGGTGCAGTTTTTGCAATGGGGGCTTTCAGTGGCAATGTTAGCCAGGGAACTTTTGCAGCCAACGTACCCACTACCCAGAGGTTCGGAGCCACGACTTGGGGTGATTATTATTTCAAAGGCTATCTGCAATGGCTGGGATTTGGCGGTGTAGATACACCCTTGGCTATTGTCGATGCCCAGAGATTCCACGATTTCCCTCAAGCCTGGTTAGCAGCTAGTGGACTGGATGCTTACTGGTTTTGCAAGGAAGATGTCAATGGAACGGTTGATAATGCCGAAGGCACGGCAGGCAGAGATTTGACGATGACGGGGGCGACTTGGAATTCTCTTATTACTGCGGCCAACGGCGGCGATGCCCGAAATGCAGCAGGAACGGCCAACAGCGGGGATAGTTTCAATTCAGGTTATAGATTCTTTGACGGCGTGGATGATTGCTTACAGGTGGCCAACGCTGCAAGTCTCATATTCGGAACCGCACCCTATCAGATTCACGTCTGGGCAAACATCCCTGTAGGTGTGGCGGCAGCATCGAATATCTGCGGAAAAGGATTAGGAGCAGCGGCAGAATGGTTTCTAACCTTTGCCGGAGGCGGACCAAATGTCGGAAAGCTGGAATTTGTGGCTGATAATAGTGCTATAGACATCATGGGAACAAGCGATGTCAGAGATGGAATTACTCATTTACTTTCTCTGCTGCGAAACGGCAATACGGTAAATCTCTATATTGACGGTGTGCAGGAAGCTACAGGAAGCGCGGCTCACGATCTGACTACTACCAAAGTATTGCAATTAATGGCTGCGGACGGTGCGAACCCGTGCCAGGGCCAATTATTCAAAGCGTTATTTGGGACTAAAAATGTTTCTATAGCCAATGCGGAAGCGGATATGTTGGCCCTGCGAGCACAAGGGCCTTTTAAGTAGGAGAAAATAAAGTGGCCGAATATAGCAACATAAATATCTACGTGCTTTTGAAAAGTGGAAGCACATATCCTATCGGTCTTACTCCTCCATCTTTAAGCGAGGGTGCTAATACCGGGATTCTTAAAGACGGGCGGGCCTGGTTTAAGAATTGCTTCCTCAAACCTTCAGAAATGAGAGATATAGTCCACGCCGAGGATGCAGGAAAGCTGCAACTAAAAACATCGGCGGAAATGCGGGCCATCTTGGATGCTCAGATAGTCGTAGAAAAACCATTATAACAGGGGCCTCAACTTAGGAGATGATACTATGCCGGAATGGATGCAATTTCTATACGGAATCGTCTTAGCCTTTCTGATTCCTTTCGCGGGATGGGTAGCTACCAGGACGCAGAAAAACTGGATGGAGATAACCAAAATGCAGGAACAAATGGTTTCTATGAACTATCAGACCGAGGACCGGAAAAATGCCAGGGACCGGATGTGCGCCGAAGAAAAAGTCAGAAGCGATATGGCCATAGAATCCTTATCCAGAATAGAACGCAATCTGGTCAGGATAGGCATAAAATTAGAACTGAACCTCGAAGGACCGTAATCCTAGAAGGAGTTTGTTATGGCCCTCTCGTCCACGGAAATATGTAACTTTGCACTTTCGCTCTTTGGCAGTTACCGCATCAGCGATATAGATGAGGCCACCGAAACGGCCAATCTCTGCAAACTATGGTATGAACAGGTGCGCGATGAAGTCCTGTGCGAAGCCGGCGTGGATTGGAAATTCGCCATTGCCCGTACGGAACTTACCCAAGTCGCTACCGATCCTGACTTCGGCTGGGATTACCAATATCAACTGCCGGACAATCTTTTGAAAATCTTGGCGGTAGTCCACGATGAATACGACCTGCCAGACGCCGAATGGCTACGGGAAGGCAGTTATATCCTGACCAACCAAGAAGATTGCCATATCCGTTATATTCAAAGCGTTGCCGATGTAACCAAGTATCCCCTCTTGCTGGTCAAGGCCATTTATACATTACTGGCCAGCGTCTTGGCCGGACGCATTGCGCAAAACGCTCAAAAATCCCTAGAGCTATTGCAGGAATACGAGGCAGTTCTCTCCAAAGCCAAGATGACCAATGCCGAAGAAACCTATATCCCGGATGAAAAGGGGAAACCTTACTGGCATCAAGGTATAGATACGAGAAATGGCAGAACGTACTTTAGAAACAGCTAAATGATTATCGATGTCAAGAACATAAAAATCCAACGTAGCCCGGACACGCTTCAGAACAATCTGTTCAACGATGCCCTCTTTACCCTTTACGATAATCTCGACAATAGCAAACAAGCTCAATTCCAGCTTTCAGGATTGACCGCCGCCGAAACGGTATCTATCCCTTTGGAATCGACAGGATACATAGATTTACCACTGGGGGAGATGTTCACCGAATATCAGTCGGGGGCTAATGTGGCGCTGGCAAGGTTGGTTGTTGCCAATAGTGGCACTGCGGTAGGTTTATTTCAATGGGGAACGGCCCTAAGTTCCTGGAAAACTTTAGCTTGGATTTATGCCGGGACTTCTTTAGGCGGATCAGGCGCGGCCAATAACCGTTGGCATTGCAATTTCCGCTTGCCCGGCGATTACAAACCAGGCTCCGATTTGACTCTGCATCTGTCTTCAACCTATGTGGTGGTGGATAACTCTACGGCAGCTACGGCAGCTACTATAGGCGTTACGGCACGTCGCAATATACCTTCTGCCGGGAAGGAAGGATTCGGCACTTGGGTAACTCCCGACACTTGGACTCCTAATACTACCTTGGTCATCGGCGGTGGTTCGGCCAATGTTCTGAGGCATACGGTCGGTTCCTGCGATTTCGATGCCAATACTTTTGGCATAACAGGCAGCTTGGCCGGTTTTCCATTAACCGCAGGCAATCTCGTTCAACTTGAATTTTCTTCTTCCATTGACAGTGGTGGAGCAACAAATCCAGACCACAATACAACCTTATATTTCGCCAATTTTTATATCACTTACACAAAGAGATTTTGGTTATAATGGCAAAACAAACTCTTATACAAAGCAACTTCAACTCAGGTTTGTGGTCCGGGAGGATGGCTGGCCGGGCAGACTTGGCCAAATACCAGAGCGCCTGCAAAACTTTGCAGAACTTTCTAGTCTGGCCTCAAGGTGGGGCTTTTAAAAGGCCAGGAAGCAAATACATCGCCGAAGTGCCCAACAGTGATAATATCACCCGCCTTATCCCTTTTCTATATTCTGATACCGATGCTTATATCTTGGAATTCAGCGATTTGCTGATACGGTTTTTCCGGACTGTAAGTGGTGTTTCAGGTCTTATTCTCGATGATGACGGAAGTACCGTAACCAACATAGTCAGCCCTTATCCTTCAGCAGACTTAGCCTTGCTGCAATTCGCTCAAACCGGGGACGTGATGTATAACACTCAGCCGGATTATCATCCTCGCCGATTGATCCGCACCGACCATAATAGTTGGGCCATAGAGGAAGTGAATTTTGTTTATGGGCCTTTTCTAAGCGAAAACGACACCGATACAACCATTTGGACCAGAACCTATGAGATTGATACTGTCAATGCTGGTGCTGGCGGTTCTTTTGTTATCTCCGGCGAAGGCGATTTGAGCAATTATATCGAGCCGGCCTCCATCATCAGGGTTTTCGGCGGAAGTGTCGCCGCCAATAAACGCAACTTCACAGTGGCCGATGTAGCTTATGTCGCCCCTGATTTCACTATAACTGTCATAGCTTCGGAGTCGGTAACTGCCGATGGAGCGCCTACCTGCAAAGTAAGGCCGGACCGCAGCAACGGTCGTCTCTTGAAGTTGCGCTCTTCCGCGCCTTTGTTCAATTCCGAGCATGTGGGGGCCTTATGGCAACTGAAATTTCCTCAATCTTCGCAGGCCGTCAACGGTTCATTCACCAGCGCCACCACCTCCAGCACCATTGAAGTAGCTTATAACCAGAAACTTGACCTTTATACGCATGGAACTTGGACAGGCACACTGGTATTGGAAGTATCCTATGATGGCGGGACGATGTGGGATACCATTTATCAGGTCTCTTATGTGGCCGATGGCAATGTAGAACTCCACGAATTGAACGATGTCGAGGATGCTATTTATCGCCTGAACATGACTGCCTATACATCAGGGACTTGTAAGTACAACTTGGTAACGCAAGCGTTCAAAAAACCAGGCATAGTGGAAATTGAAACTGTTACAGACAGCAACAATGTCGAAGGCCGCGTAGTCGTAGATTTCGGGGATGGCAATTCTCTGACAACCTTATGGGCCGAAGGAGCTTGGAGCGATTATCGGGGTTATCCAGCGGCAGTTACTTTCTTTGAGCAAAGAATATGGTTTGGTGGAAGCAGTTACGAACCGGCCACACTTTGGGCCAGCAAATCATTACCTGGCGGCGATTACCATAACTTCCAAGCTGGTCCTAATGATGATGAGGCCATTGTCTTTACTATGGCCGAAGCCCAGCAAGACCCCATTAAATGGCTTACCGCTGGCAGCCGGCTTATTGTCGGCACAGCAGGCGGCGAATATACGCTGGGGGCCAGCAACGCCACAGAGCCAATTACCCCAACCAATGTCAATCATCCACAGCAGGCGGGCATACAAGGTTCGGCATCTCTAATGCCAGTCAAAACGGCAGTGGGCTATCTATTCGTTGAACGCGGCAGCCGCAAGGTCAATGAACTGGCCTATAACTGGGAAAAAGACCAACTTGTGGCGGTAGATATGACCCGCTTAGCCAATGAAATTACCGAAGGTGGTATAAAAGAAATAGCCTTCCAGAAACGACCGGAGCCTATCCTTTGGGGGATTACCAACGAAGGCAAGTTGATAAGCCTGATTTATCTGCGTGAAGAAGATGTAGTCTGTTGGGCTGAGCATGTTACTGCCGGGAATTATGAATCCGTAGCCGTTATTCCGGGCGATCCTGAAGATGAGGTATGGTTTGTAGTCAACAGGACTATTGATGGGGTCACCAAACGTTATGTCGAAAAACTAATGCCCTGGGACTGGGGCGATGATCAAGAAGATGCGTTTTTCGTGGATTGCGGATTGACCTATGACAGCACACCAACAACCACCATTACCGGTCTGAGCCATTTGGAAGGGGAAACAGTCGCTATTTTGGCCGATGGCGGAGCGCATCCCAGCAAGGTCGTATCTGGTGGGCAGATTACTTTAGACCGTTCTGCCTCAGTCGTTCAAGTCGGATTGCCTTATACTTCCATAGTCGAAACGATGAAAATGCCCTACGGAACATTGGCTTTGGGCTCTCCCAAACGCATCAGTCATATAGCGGCCATGTTCTACAAAACCGGCTATGCGCAATTTGGGCGAGATACCAGTCATCTGGAAGAAATCGAGTTCCGGGAAGGCCCGGACCTTATGGATACGGCTGTGCCTCTTTATACAGGCACAAAGGCTTTGAATTTCCCTGGTGGATTCGACACCGAAAGCACTTTGGTTATCAGTTCCGATAAACCCTTGCCTTTGGCTGTAACGGCCTTGGTATTACTTGCGGAGGTGGCCTGACATGAAAAGATTACTCCTAGTCTCTTTGTTCTGTCTTTTACTCTGGCCCCTGACTGCTGGGGCTACAGTCGCGGCTTACAGTAAAGATGGGCCGTTTGTGGGTAGTGGTGTGGTCGGCCAGACCTTCACTATTACTTTAGACTTTTTTGATACATCTGATTTGATAGTTACTACCCGCGTAACGGCTACGGGGGCCGAGGCTACGCTGACCGAGACCACCGACTATACTATTAGCGGGACCGGCTCCAGCCCATATACAGGGGGTACGGTTACGCTGGTGGGTTCTCTGGCCGCCACTTCTACCTTGACTATCAGCCGTTCTACGCCGCAGACGCAGACTACGGACCTTGTAACTGGCGACACCTTGCCAGCCGAGACCTTGGAGGACCGCTACGATAAGCTGACTATGCAGATACAGGACTTGCAGGAGCAGATAAACCGATCTTTGCGTGTGCCTATTACTGACGGTTCAACAGTAGAGGCAGCCTGTGCCTTGGACGATGCCGTCAGCAGGGCTTCGTCTTATCTGACTTTCGATGCCAATGGCCTGCCTTCGGTTACGGCGACTACCATTACCGGCACAACGGCTTCAGCTTTTGCAGCTACCTTGCTGGATGATGCCAATGCCGGAGCAGCCTTGACTACGCTGGGAATAAGCGCTTTTGCCCAAACCATACTTGACGATGCTGACGCGGCAACTGCTAGGGCTACATTAGGCGTGCCTGATAGCATTACTGTACTCGATGAAGATGATATGGGGGCTAATGCCGGCAGTACGACTTCACCGCCCAGCCAAGATTCCGTCTATGATTTTGTGGCTGCCGGAACATTGACCATGACCGGCAAGACCCTAACTACGCCAACCTTGACCAGCCCAGTTATAGATACAGGCGTGTCGGGTACGGCAATCTTAGACGAAGATGCTATGGGTAGTGATTCAAACACCAAGTTGGCTACGCAACAATCCATCAAGGCTTATGTGGATAACAACATATCTGTTTTTAGCCCTACAGTGGCCGCTGGCATGGCTGCTGGTACGGTCAGTTGCACGTTGCCTAACGGCATGATTATGAAATGGGGAAGCGCGACCTTAACTAACAGCACTTGGGCGGATACGACTGTTACTTTTGCCACAGCTTTCACGAATGGTTGCTATAACATACAAATCACTCCAGCGAAAACTAATGATACCAGTGGTGATTATGCGCCTTATGCCCATACTTTAAGTGCCGCTAGTTTCAAGATTCGCTCTCGCGTAGGAACTAGGCTTACGCCCGTTTTTTGGTTTGCCGTTGGCTATTGATGGATAGATTTATGGCATTAGAAATTGTATCGTATAAAGCCGAACATGCCTTGGAGATTATCAAGGGGCAGGCCAAACAGCCAACCTTGGAAATAAACGAGCAGACAATCGAATGGGCTAAGATGAAGGAAAACAGAGGTCCGGCGGTTACGGGAATTTACGAAGGAAGAATTATCGGCTGTGGCGGTTTGGAAATCATCTACGCAGGTTTTGCAGAAGGCTGGTGTCTGTTCGTGGCCGATATAGGCGAATATGGTTTTATGCCCAAAGCGGTAAAACGGATATTGGCCGCTTGGATAGAGGAATATAAATTGATTCGCATACAAGCTCCGTTACGGGTGGATTTTCCTGAAGGGGTACGATTTGCTGAATGGCTTGGACTAGAATATGAAGGTCTATTGAGAAAATATCACGCCGACCATTCAGACGCTAGAATGTTTGCTTTAATCATCGAAAGGTGAAACTATGCCTTTTGAAATTGGAACCGCCTTAGTAACTGCTGGTATGTCGGCAGCCACACAAGCCGCCGCCGCAAGTTTTGCCGTTGGCGTTGATGTTGCTATAGCTGCGGCAGCAGGCACAGCGACTACAGCCTATGGTACTTACGCTTCTGGTCAACAGCAAAAGGCTAATATGGCCTACAATGCCAAAATCGCCGAACAGCAGGCTCGGCGGGAAGAATTGGCAGCCGGATATGAGGCTGGACTTATAGCTGAAAAAGGTCGGCGTCTGAAGGCTACCCAGCGAACCTTATATGCCAAGGCAGGCTTAACTGGGGCAGGGACGCCCCTTCTGGTACTTCAGGATACGGCCACTAAGATTCGCCAGGATATTCTAATGACTGGCTGGGGCGGGCAACAGAGGGCTGGGTATTACCGTAGCCAAGCAGGATTATCTTTGATGCAGGGCAGAAGCGCGGCCAAGGCTGGGTTAATAGGGGCTGGCAGTTCGTTATTGTCCGGCGGGTCAGATGTGTTTTATAGATATAAGCAAATGAAACCATAAGGATAAACTGTGCCACAAATTCCGGTTTGGGAAAAACAGGTAGGCGTTGAAAGAGCCATAGCCCCGGAGATACCGCAGGGCTGGTTCACAGATGAATACCGCGCTATGGCCCAAGCAGGAGAAGCTATCGGCGGCCTGGCTGATTTGATGCAAAAACTCAAAGAGCAGGATGACCGCACCAAATTGCGGCACTCCAACGTTCAACTGAGTACCGGCACAAATGCCTTCCAATATAAAAATGACTCTTGGGTAGCCAATCATTATGGGGATGGTTTTGTATATCAGGAAGATGCCCAAGGCAATTTGCTCCGAAATGCCAAAGGCTTAGCTATTCCTACGGCGTTTAAGAAAAAGCCGCTTAACCAAATAGCAACAGATTGGGCTGCGGATTATGATCGCCTAAGAGACAAAATTGTTTCAGATAATCTCAGTGGCGTTTCGCAAATCCTGCGACAGGAATGGCTGGACAATAGCGAACTGCACAAAAACCAGGAATCCTTGCAGATAAACCAGAGACAAATAGCCATTGCTCAAAATGCGGCTGAGGCTGGTGTTTGGGCCGAACTGGGAACGATAGAAGACAATTTACAAACAGGCAAGTTTGATTTAGAAAGCGCTCGTATTTATACGGATATGGTAGTCCAAGATGCCTATGCTGTGGGCGATTTGCAAAAAACTGCCGTCAACGAGCGAATGGTCCAGAATTTTCTCGGTGGATTGGAGAGTACAGATAAAAGATTACAAACCGAAAGAGACCAAAAAGCCGATGAAGATTATGTTCAATCCTTGATATTGGCGGTTGACAGCGAGGAATTAACCGAAAAAGAGGCCATTCAGGAAATAAACAGAAACACACGCTTTGAAGGCGATAGCCAAAGAATAAATGCTGCCATAGCCAGATTTAACGTTGAAATAGGAATCAAGAATGAAAACAAAAGACTAAGGGCAGAAGAAATCGAATCTACACTTATGGATTATCTAAGAAAACGGGATGTCAAAGGGGGCTTAGATTTTATCAATAGACTTCCCCAAAAAGAACTTGTACTTTTTCCTGTCGATGAGCGATTAAGTCAATTCAACTCCTTGGCTGCGGCAATGGCTAAACCTGTACCTATAGATACCAACGAATCCGTTAGGAGTTGGCTTAACAACTTTGCCATAGATGTAAAATTAGGTAGAAGGGGCAAGTGGGAATTTGATATTGCGATGAGAGAAGCATTCTACGGTTTAGATGTACTGAAAGATGGCAAGACAGTTCATGTCTATAAAGCTGGCTCTTTGGAAAGTACTGTCCCGCTTATAGACGATTCCGCTTTTACAACTATTGATGAAAGAGCAACTACGGATTTAGCCAGTTCACAGTTGACCTTGCTTGCAGATGCGGAGAAGTATTTGCTCAATATGTTTTTAACCACTTCCGGCGGCGTGGATATAAATGCCTACAATGCTTTTATACAAACCGCCTCCGCAGAACAACGCCAAAATGCTTTAGATATGCGTAATTTGGCTTATTTCTACCAGAACGATTTTAGCCGCGAGGGTATGAAACTTTTGCGTGAAAATGCCGATATGACTGTCGATAGATTGGGACCGATGGTTGATGAAATGGCAGGTAGATACATTACGGCCTTCAATAGCAAGATAGCTTCTGGCGATTTGAGCATACCAGGAACTGTAAGTTTGCCTCCAACTCAGGCCGAAATAGATGCCGCTTGGCTGCAAGAACTTCAAAAACGATGGCCCAATCTACCACAACCAAAAACTGCCGAAGAATACAATCGACTACCTTCCGGCACGGAATATATACATACTGACGGAACCAAGAGAAGGAAAAAGTAATGCCTCAATGGGGAGAAAATGACGAGGTAATGCGCCAAGGCAATACCACTATTGCCGAATCCGCAAAGCCGGATACTTGGGGGCAAGATGATACCATATTGGAGTCCCCACCCAGTTTCGAAGATATTGCTAAGCTCCAAGAAATTTCACCATCTAACGGACCAATGAGCATTGGCCAGCAACTTGACTGGGCGCAACAGCCTAAATATCCACTGTGGCAACAAAATATACTCTCGATCCCGCAGCAAGTCGACGGGATAAAGCAGCTTGAAAAACTGGCCGATGCCGAAACGAATTTCAATTCATTCCTAGAAACGGAAAGCGATAGGATAGCCAACGAATATGGGAGTAGCGAACATCTGCTAGTTGCCGAAGCACTGCGTTCTGGAGCCACTGGGCAATATGTATTGGGTCCGCTGATGGATATGTTGCACAAGAAGATGCCTTTGGCTGGGGATGTGGACTTAAATGACCCTGTAAATCAACTTGCACTACAAAAAATCCATGATCAAAATGCCCTTAGTTTGAAGGGACTATTTAATATAACGGTAAGCCAGGGGTCAACTCTCATAAAATTTTGGGCGGAACTCCATGCGCTTAAAACCTTGGGGATAACTTTGCGTGTATGGAAAGCTGGCGAATTTGCCAGATTCGGGGCCAATGCTGAATTATTTGGATCGCATACCCTCTTGAACGCCATAATCGAAAGATGGTCATCTGGGGAAACGGTAAGAGGGATAGGCGCTAGTGCTTTAACTGGCGGACTTCTATCAAAGACCGGCGGAGGACCGCTCTCGATACCTAAAACTGCTGCTGCTTTTGCAGGCCCGGCGATGGCAGCCGAAGCCCTCACACCGGGTGCGACTCCTGAAACGGTGAAGAAGGTTGGTCGAGAGCAAGCCGCTTTCGGCGGTCTATTTGCCGGCATACCTTATGCCTTGCGGATATTGCATCCTACTGGCGCAAGAGCCTTGGGTGAGCTTAAAAGAATTGACCCACAAGCATATCAGATGATAGCAGAACAACTATCAACAACTGCAAAAACCGTTTTGAAAGAAGTCAAGAATGACCCGGCTTACATGCGCGGCTATTACGATTATGTGGCTAATCGGGCACAGGGTAAAGTAAAACTAATCGAAAAGGCTTTCGATGCTGGCGATTTGAACATGCGCCAAGTGCAAAGTCTGATGAAAATTGTGGGCGAAGAACCAATGTTGCCCGACCTTCGCTTGCAGGAAATGATTGAGAACTTCAAGCCAAAAAAGCCTACGGTTGAGACGGCGGATACAATTATAGAGGCTTTTGAACGTGGCGAAATAAACACCAAGCAAGTTGACCTGAAAATGAAGGCTTTGCAGGAGAGAATGGCCCAGAAGCCCCCAGTTGCCCCCACAATCGAGGCAAAGCCGGAAGTGGTCCCACAGCACCGAATTGCCCCCGAAGTCGCGCCACGGGCCCAGCTAGCGGCCCCAGCCGAACTTGCTCCACCTATTGAGACGCCGATTCGCCAACAACCCAATGCCGAAGTCCAAGCTGCCGCCGAACCGCCGAAGATAGAACAGGTCGAAAGAATAACCGCACAAGCCGAGACTGCACCCTTTATGCTCCGGCCCAGCCAGATGGAACTGCGGCCCCAACAGATGCAGTACAAACGGAATCCGCCACGGATACGGGGTAAATGGAATAAAGACTGGGAAGGCCATATAGATATATGGTTCGACCGGAATACCAAAACTTGGGTAGTTATCAACGGGCACAGGCGGGTAAATGAACGCCTATTCCGTGGTGATGACGATCCTATGGTAGTCATACCTCATAAGGCCGCCAACGCTATTGAGGCCAAGTTGATAGGGGCAGAGATAAACATAAGACAGGGCCAAGGAGAAGCCAGTGATGCTGCCAAGTTATACCGTGAAGCTGGGATGACCTTGGAACGTGTCAAGGAACAAAATCTTGACATAAGCGAGGGGCATACTAGAAAAGGCATGGCCCTAGCAAGTTTAGAGCAAAATCTTTATGAAGGCTATCAGCAAGGCGAAATACCTGAATCGGTAGGTGTAATGATAGGTGAATTAGTACCCAAAGGACCGGTTCAGACGCAAATCTACAAAGAATATCTCAGCAAACAGGGCAGAACCAAACATAAACTGAGCGATGATGAGGTGGCAAACGTTATCAAGTTGGCTAAAACTGCTGGCAAAATAACTAAGACAGAGATAATTTTGTGGGGTAAGGAAGAAGAAACAGTTCTAGCTTTAGATGAGAAAGCAAGACTTCTTACTTGGTTGCAGCGCGAAGTAGGCAAACAAGCCAATGCCTTTGGTGAAGTAATCAAAAAGGGTAGAGCTGATCTATTAGCGAGAGGCGGAAATATAATTGATGTAGAGCAATCCAAGGGCTTGGCGAAACAGGCCGACATAATGAAATTCTACATCGACCAGATGGCTCATTATACTGGCCCATTCAACGACCTGCTGAATAAATACGCAGGTGAACTAGTCAATGGAGGTGATATAAATGTCATCCGAGAACGATTCTTCAAGGAATTCAGGAACTACGTTAACACCGGAGCGGAGCCTGGAACTGTTGAGCTACGTGTCCCGACTGAAACCACTGAGGGAATTGGAACGCCGACAGAAGGAGGCTTATTTGGAGTTGCACAGGCGGAAGCGCCTAGCCCGACGGCAAAAGAAGCTCTAGCACTTCTGAAGGCACAAGAGGTTAAGCCGAAAGCCATATCACTTGAAGGCGATTTCATTATCGGAGATAAACCTAATCCCAAAAATACTGAAGCATTGAATAAGATAGCCAAAAGTCTTGGCATCGAATATGACGCACCAGCCATCAGCGGTGAAGGCAAAACCATGGTCTATCTTGGTGAAGCCTTCCATGATAAAAGCGGCCCATATCTGGTTGTCCAAGGGGCGTCAGTAAAGAATACTGTGGCCCGGCAGAAACTTGACAGAGGGTTTGCGCCCGGCAGCACGATTCTGTTCGATAAACTATTAAGCCACCTTAAAACAAGAACAGACGAATTAGTAAGCGATACGGGCCAAGTTTCTGCCGATACAATGGAAGTCCTTAGAAGAATGGTTCATAAATGGCGAGTCTATGTGGAAAGTCTTGGTCCATCAGGCAAGATCATCGGCATAAATGCAACGAAGATAACACATCGAACATACAAACAAAGCAATGCTGACCTTTGGAACAGCAGGAAGTTATACAAAGATTTATCAAAAGATGAACGGGTAATTCTTGGCAAATTTCTTAATCATCTGGATTCAGCCAAAAATGCGCCTCAAAATATAAAAGCCATATCGAAATCTTTCCGCAGAATACTAGACCGCATCTTCATTGATGCGAATAAAGTAGGAATGACTAGGCCCGTAGCTGGAAGGGAATTACCTGTTGCCGGCTCAGGCAAACCAGTACCAGAAATGCTCAATCCTGAAGGCGTAAGATGGTTCAAACGACTCGTAAAAAATGGTATATCTGATCCCGAAATAGCGGCTGACCTGCTAAGAATAGCCCAGCATTGGGATAAATCAGGCCAAGGATTAGCAGAGGATTATTTGCCTGGATTTGTGCAGGACAAGAGAGCCTATCAGCGGGAAGCACAAAAAACAGGTAAAGGTAACTGGGAACCCGAAGATGTAATGGCAGCGCTAAAAAGTTGGCGGCAACATTCCTTAAGAACTAGCAACAAATATCTGGAAGGTATCCGTCTGGAGATGCCAGATTTCTGGCAAGATAAGTATCTCGAATTCGATCCTGAAGTATGGCTGCCTGGCTTACTACGCAGAAACTGGATGGCTGTAGAAGCGATGAGAGTTTGGGGACCAGGACGTGGAGCAAAATCCTTTCCTGTCTTGCAAGAGCACATAAATAATATCCGCCGTGAGTATGGTCCTGAAAAAGCAGAATTTGTGCAATCTTATATCGAAGATGCTTTTGCTCACACTAGCAGCCCCTCGCAAAGATTATCTTCAGAATTAAGACGATACCAGTTTATTTCTAAATATGCCTTTTCTTTTCCTGGACAATTACAGAACTGGATGGACGGTTTTGCCAAGGCTTCTACAGTTGGGGACCTATCTACTCTTTTGCGCACCCTGCATGTTTCCAAAGCAGAAAAAGAATATCTATTCAAATCTGGGGCTATATTTACCGGCGAATCCTCGATGCTACAGGGTATAAGCCAAGAAAAGATTGCTACGACTTTAGGTGGTCGCATCGTTGCTTGGACGCAAAGCCGTACAGAATACCGGATCGCCAAAGCCGCTAAATCACAAATTTTAAAAGATATTCAAGCCTTAGCCGAATATCCCGCAGTTGAAAACAGAATTGTAAGTTTCCTAAATGGCATTTGGCGGTATCCTTTGGGTAAAAGCAAGACGGCGTTAATGGAACGGTTGAAAGTCTTAGGCGATAAAGAATTTGTCGAATACTGGGCCAACGAAGTCGCTAGCGGCAAACCTCTGGCCCCGGAAGTCCTCGAAGAAGCAATATATCGGACAGTCAGGAACAGGTCTTTCCCAAGAAATCTGGATACTAATCCCGGTTGGTGGGCACGGCATCCTGCCTGGCAAAGCGTATTGCAATATCGAACATTCTCCATTGAGAATATGTACCATATATGGCGCGATGCTGTGAAGTACACAGTCAAAACGGGCGATGTGTCTCGTTTGGCACAATTCATAGTTACGCAAGCCTTGGTTGGCGAGATATACACGGCTACGATGGATTATCTGAACGATAGAGATAAATCGGTCATTTATGCATTGACGCAAAAAGACAATCGCAATCTCAAGGAAATCTCTTGGCGAATTGTCAATGACTTCAAACGGGGCGTAGGCGTCAACCTTGTAGGTATATGGGTCTATGGAGGACTTGATTTTGCTATGGGTGTATCCGGCAGAACGGCTTTTGATATAGTCAGTACCGGGGCAGATATAGTCAAAACTCCGAAACTCACGCCTACGGCTTTGAATCAACTGCTCAAAAGGCAGATTGTACCTTATCGCCAACTGACAACAACCTTGGATAAAATAGGCAAAAAGTATTTGGGTATGTATCCAAATGATATGGCCAATGACTATTTCGCTGCCAGAAATAAAGCTGCCGAATGGGTAAAAGAACAGGAAGGGACTGCAAGCGAACTAGGTCAAGCATTGGAAACTGTCTTCATGGGTCAGTGGCGAAAACGCGGAGAGAATACTTTACCTTTTGAAATGGCACAGCGGAATATAATGCTGGGCGAAATAGATACCGCCGCTAAGTTTCTATCGGCAACCATGACCAAGATCAAAACTATGGAAGATTTGCAGAACACCAAACAAGCTATACTGACCGCCATGCAACGAACATCTCCCCTAGGTCAAATGCCCGATTCCAAGAAACTCAGATTTGCAGATTCCATGCCTTATGAGGACTGGGAAAAGATAATTGCCTTGGACTACAAGTATAAAGAACTCTATGGTCAAGCGATAATCAAGGCCGCTAAGGAAACACTTACCCCAACTAAATCCAAACAAATAGAAGATTCCATGCACCAAGAAGCACGATTAAACAAGCAAGCCCTAGAATCGCTCAAAGCCAAAGCTCGGCAGAAGAAAGGCGCTGTAACTCAACCGGCAGCAAGATATGTACCGAGCAAATCTGCGAAAGAACTAGATACTGAGAAAGTGAAACAAGCCAGGAAAAAAGAAGAAGAATTATTGAGACCTTAATAGCCTTCTTTCTTCTCTCTCGCCCGGCTGTCTCTTTTGCAGGCAGCCGGGTTTTTATTCCCACTGATTATTAGATTTGTATTTCGACTGTCGGGCTATGCCTGTATTTGTATCCTGAGCAGTAAATCTATCCTGCGGTCCGAAGAAGCGGTCAGGAAGAAATTGGCCGTGATAATTTCTCTTGTATGCCCTAGCTTTTGCCAGCCTATACTCAATATCTCGCGGAATGTTTTTGACGACCACCACTTACTCCTTTGGCGAAAAGAAGTCAACCCTTAATTTCTTTCAACTCTCTTATTGGCAAAACAATTCTCAGTTTATCTTCAAATTCCACCAAAGCCAAATCCCTCGATTTCTTGATTATCTGACAGGATTTGCCTTTCCGTTTGAAAAGCCAACTGCCAACATATTTGTACTGTTCAGGTCGTATCTGCATCCGGCTCCTCATCACCCGTTTGATTCACATTCCTTTGCCTTATTATCGTTTTTGCCGATGTTCGATAAGAAGATTTGTACATAGCTTCTTCCCGTTCCCACGGCGGGACATATTCGCTTATTTCGATGCGCACGGCATAATGTCTAGCTTTGCTTTTTTCCTGCGAGTATTCCCAACCTACCAGACCTGAATTATCCTTTACCCCCCAGGCATCGGCGATACCGTCAACAATGGCCTTGAGACTGGAACAGAGATTGTCGTGTGCATCAAGCATCCGTGGTGCAATTCTGGTAAGTCTAACCGTAACAGTTCCCGCATAGTTTTTCAACGGGTCTGATTTCTTGAGTCTGGCCCTGGCCTCCAGCACTTCAGCCCAGGCCCGCATCCGCTGCGCCTTGACACGTTTGGCCTTCACGGTCCAGTGGTCCCTCCGGTTAGATTCGCTGAATAGATGCACAGCATATTCTATTATTATCAATTCTGGTCTCCGAAAAGGGACTACGTGGGAGCCTCTGGATATTGTCGTATGCGTAAATCTTCCGGCCATTCTGCGAGGTTATGCGACACTTTGCCATTTAGCGAAAGCTGTTTTATAAATAAACTTACATCAGCTGCTTGGCACTGACGCACTATATCCCGCACCCATTCGATTTTGCAGGGCCTACGGTTGGGGCCGGATTCGCAACCGATAACCACAAAATCAATACCGGGACAAACTGGCTTTGCCCCCGGTCTGCCAAGTGGCGTAAGCCAATCCCTTTTCTCGTTAAACAGGCTCATCGATCCTAATAACGGCTCCAGCGACAACCAGTGAATAGCGGCGGGAATGTCCAGCAATTTCGGTATCCGCTTTTCTGCCCATTCCTGATTTTCGCAGGATACTCCAAGCCAGACATTATCCATTTGCTCGGCAAAATTATTGTCGTAAAAATACTTGAGGGAAATGCCCATTCTTTCTGGCCGCTTGGTTAGCAATAAAAAGGTGTGTTCACAGCAACTCATTATTCTGAAAATATCTTCTATCTCTTTCCCACGCATATTTATTTGTTCGTGGAATAAGTCGCCCATGCTGCAAACGAAAATCCGGCAAGGTTTTTTCCAGCGCAAAGGCTGTTCAAATCTATCAGGCCAAATTCTAATATCAAAGGGATGTCTGCTATCATCAGGATAAGTCCCCATTTCCCGCAAACGACAGGCAAATCTCTTGGCGTAACAATTCTGACAACCAAGACTGACCGGCGTACAGCCAGTTACCGGATTCCAAACCTTGTCCGCCCATTGTATTTTTGTATTAGCCATTTTTCTTTTTCCATTCAATTTCACAATCGGTACTGCACCAGGTTAGATTCGGATTGCAAAGTTTATGACATTGTGGACAAGTCTTTTTCACGTTCCATTGGTCCATCGGGACCAGCTTTTCATACCAGCCTTTGTATTTCCAACGGTCGGATTGCAGCCGAGCACGCAAAGACCAAACCAGCCAAAGCAACAACAAAAGTAGAGCGGCCCAAATAGCAATCAAAACCGAGAATAACCATTCGCCACCCTCTGCAATTCTCTCCAGCAGTCTGTAGGTTTTATCATTCACTGTGTTGGTCCTTGAGGTCGTGAAACATCTCCAGCGGGCCAATAAATTCACGCCGGTTGGCCCCGTCTTTATAAACACCAGTTTCCGGTAAGAGATTAGCACTGATTTTATTAAGCTCTTTGAGAAGAACTTCAGGGGTTGCATAATAAACTAGAGACTTACTTAACCACCTCTCATTAGATTTGCCCAAATGGTCTATCAAATACCATAGCCAGAATCTGCCAACAGGACAGATAACCAGCGACAGGTGTATTTCTTTAGACATTTCGCTTCTCTTTTATTATTAGTTTCGCCTTCGGCATCCAATACTTCCAATGGGCAACAGCTTCTAGTGCCCCTTTCTTGTTATCGAAACTTTATAATAGCCCTCCTTACAATTGGGCATACTTACAGACACCAACCATTGAGGCAGATATTTAGGATTGCCTTTGGGAAAAAACGGGCCAGCCGTAATAATTGGTTCAAATCCTTTTTCTTTAGACATTTTGCTTTCCTTTCGCAGAGGAGATTGCGGTTTCTAGTTCTTCTCGTACGGGCAAGGTTCGGTGCACCAAATCCGTAGTATATGCCAGCATATTTAAGACAGACAGCGAATGCTTACACGCCTTCAGCAACTCCTGGGCATGGTCGCAGGCGGGATACTTTACTGCCAACTCATCCGCTATTTCACGCTTTGTTTTTGTAAGTTTCTCATTACAGCAATATCTCAAGCAATCGTGCCATGCCTGACGATAAAGCCCAATGGCCACTTCCTTAAACGGTGTGTCAGTATATTTTTCTGTTTCCAGTGTCATTTGCCGGCTCCTTATTCTAAAATCGTTTTGCCGTTCCATTTGCAGTCTTTGACCAGGGCCAGAAGGGGTTTCCAAGCCACAGCGTGGCTATCATCGTAGATTTTCCAAGCCGCAGCGCAGCTGTCATTGTAGGTTTTCCAAGTCGCAGCGCGGGCGTCCTCGTAGATTTTCTTAGCCGCAGCGCAGCTTTCCAGGTAGATTTTCCAAGCCGCAGCGCGGCTGTCCTCGTAGGTTTTCCCAGCCGCTGACGGCACAGACCAAATGTGGCGCAGGCGGATCAATATCTCTTTTTGCGGCTTTTTGTTAACTATGTAATACACCCGCTCCATCAAGTTATGGGTCAGTTCCGCGACCGGCCCGTCGTGGTGTAAAAACGTGAACCAACCTTTCTGCGGACCCCTTTTCAGGCGGTTGTACTCGGCTTGCTGTGTTTTGGTCAGTTTCATTTTAGGCTCCTTTTAGCTTCTGTAGCAATAACTCAATCGCCAATCGTGCGTGGGCAGACTTATGTAGGGGGTCAAACACAGCGTCGCCTTCTTCATGGCTTGCAATCCACCATTTCTTGTTCCGATAAAACGAACCAACTATCTGATTGTTGTACAAGAACGCATCTGAACATTCATCGTCCATATCCCAGCCCAAAGCCTCAGCCAGTTTAGCGATAAGTTTGCTGTCAGTCATTTGTCGGCCCTTTCGGCTGAGCAGAGGCGATGGCGGTTTCTAGTTCTTTTCGTACGGACAAAGTTCGGTGCACCAAATCCATAGTATCCGCCAGCATATTTAAGACAGACAGCGAATGTTTACACGCCTCTAGCAACTCCTGGGCATGGTCGCAGAGGGGATATGCATTGGCAATTTGGTTAACTGTTTTGTGCATGCGATAATAAAAAGGGCCGCCTCTCTTGAAGGTTTCAATTAACGCCTCCCTAAACTGAGTCATTTGCAGGCTCCTTTGATTCATTTTGAGTACACAGAACATCTTTTTGCGGTTCAATAGGAATCAATAGTAAGTAATAACTCCTCGCCGCAGCGACTTTACTTAATTTGACCGCATGAACCGGGCAGCAAAATGATTCATTCTGTCCTGCCCAGGTGTAACGATGTGAGGCTACCGCTCCGCACTTAGTCATTTGCCGGCTCCTTGGTTCCAACCAGACGCCCCTGTGCTTAGAGTTACGAGTATCAATAACACCATCCCTGCCAACACAAACACGCCAACGGCAAGCAACAAATCAGTCATTTGCCGGCTCCTTTGCGCTGGCTTGCATTTGGTCCAGAAACTCACTAGCATATATTACCCCAAGTGGTCCGCTGGAGGCTTTTATCCAATACCGCATCTGCCCAATCGCCGCGAGATAGCCCGCGCAGTAAATAGTTTTTGGTTTTGCATCCCCCGTCAAACATAATCGGTTGTTATCATTGTCCCGCGCCTGCTCGAACAGACCAGGCTTGGAAAGTTTGGCGGGTTTAGGAACAGGATAGAGCTTGCAAATCGCGGCCAAAGTATAAGCCCAATGCCTTTGAAATAGATGCCCCGCTTTGCTGCAATAAAAAGTATTCAGCGTCGTTCCGGCACAAGAAGCTCCGCAATTATCACAACTAATCTCATTCATTCTGGTCTCCTTTTATCAATCCCTGTAGGCCGGATTCCCTGCACTTTTTATGCGCCTTTATGGTGCAGCCAACCCATTTATTCATAGATGACTTTAGTACCGGCGGGTGGGAATTAATCCTCGTAGGTACGCCGTGAAACTTGCCCTACGATTCGTCATCGTCCCCGGTTCACGCCGCCACAGGGATTCTACTTTACTAGGCCCGCTGGCTATTGTAACTTCTGGCTCGTTCAATAGCTGGATTACCTCGGCATATTGCCTCGACCAGTATCACGGCATTTTCGCCGCAGCGGGCATTACTCTCCCATTACTCCCCTTGGCTGTTTCTTCCTAAATGCTTGGTCAACTGATCTGTCAACTGTTCCGTCCGGTTCTCGACATCTTCGACCTGAATATCTACCACTGAGCCAAAATCAAATTCTCCCGATTTGTCGTCGAGTTCCAAGGCTTTTTCCAGCTCGGCGCTCATGGGCAGATACTTGCACAGCCGCCTAACCACTGTCTTGCGCCCCATCTCGCTAAAGTGCTGTTTCCAAGGACCATCGGGTGCATTACCCATCTTGCTCATGCCTTGGATACGCTTGACATCGGAAACAGTCATCATCTCGATTTGCTTGCTTCCACCTTTTAATCCGGCGACACCATAGAAGGCAATAAATTCCTCTTTGCGGTCTGCACCCAGATATGGTTCATGCTCAACCATTGGATTTGTTCCGAATTTGACTGTAAATTTATCCTGAGCATAGACCGGGTGGACCTCGATATAGTCTATCTCATTAGACCTTCGGGCCAAGTCGATAAGGCCTCGGTAGCCAGGTATGAGCTTACATTCCGTTCCATAGGGTATTAGGTAAGCTGCACCGAGCGTACCCGAACAATCCAAGCCCAGCTCAGAGGCTTCCATAAGGGCCTTGCCTATCGACTTCTCATCACATTTGAACAGTTTTGGTGTCTTGGAAAAGGCCACATAAAGAGCCTTAAACATTCTCTCTGGGGTAATATGCTGCGGGAGCATACCAGCGATACTTTCCCTCATGCCTTCCGCCAGACTTTTCAGATTCTTGAAGTTTTGTATGGGAGCATCGGGCTTAAAGTGATGTTTGACAATCTGGGTTGCCTGCTTTGGAGATTCTTCAGGGGCTTTTTCTACGGATACTGTTCTGGCGGCTTTCCTAGTTTGGGGCTTAGGCTTTAGGGCTTCAATCTCCTCATGGCTCAGGCGTGGTGGCTTTGGCACATAGGGGTCTTTGCGGTTCATCGGCGGCATGTCCGCAGGCTCCCCAAACTCGTCTGTAGGGTCCTCGCCGGCCTCTGCCGCTTGCTCAGCTTGTATAGCGTCATATTCAGCCTTTAGCTCGTCCTCAGTCATTTGATGCCCAGGCGGGGCCGGGACAAAATCTTCCCGTTCTGACGGTGGCACATCTTGGTCAGGCGGTGGTTCTTGGTCTTCACTAACCGCTAATCTCGCCTTCTGCTCCTGAAGTTTGGCTTTGGTTTCCGCCGCCTGCGGTTGATTCGAGAAATCGGTCAGGTGCTTCTGTGCTGCTGGGGTACGGCGATACATGTTTAGCTCCTTTTATTATTATGGTCTTTATCCAAACAATCGTAATTGACTGGGTATTCTTCCTGATCCTTTTTGTATATTGCATCTTGGGCAGGTTACGGCAACGTTTCGATAACTATGTTCGCCACCTTTAGAAAGCGGGATGAGATGGTCTAAATGCCAAGCATCAGATTTCAACTTTTTTCCGCATAAATGGCAACATCCACCATCGCGCTCAAAAACAATTTTATAATCTACATGTTCAACAGCCACTTTTCTTTTTCGTGCCTGATATTCTATGCAGTACGCTTTTACTTTTTCAGGATTCCTTTGTCGCCATTTGACGCCGTTAATATATTGCTTTTCACGATTGTTTTTACGCCACTTAGCTGTTTTTATTTTTATTGATTCCCTGTGTGCTTTTGCCCATTTCTCGTGAGATTGTTTGTATTTTTCCGGATTAGCAGTTGCCCATTTCCTCCAAGAATTCTTGGCTTTTTCAGGATTTTCATTTCTCCATTTAAGGCGTTTTGCCTTGACGAATTCGGGATTTGCGTGTCTCCATTTAGCACTAAATATGTGTTCGCAATCTTTGCAATAAAAACCAAGACCATCTTTCATAGATCGGTTTTTATTAAACGCGTTTATAGGTTTGGTTACATGACATTTTGGACAATGTTTTTCGGCAACCATACTATTAAGACTCAATAACAAAAGAGGCCCTAGACCGTGGACAAGCCTCAGCCGATGAGGTAGGACGGTTTCGGGCCTCGATTTTGTCTGGCAATTAATTCGGCTTTCAGCTTGTCCATACCTGTAAGTTATCATAATGATTTCATTTGTCAAGAGTGTTTTCGGAATTATTTGATGATTTTTCTTGTTCGAGTAACATTTTCTTCAAAGGTTCCGGCAAACCTTTGGGCAATACCCGCAAGGTGCGTACCGTAGTCGCCTTGACTTCGTAACCTTTGCGGTTTGATTCGAGATAGGTTAAGGCCCCTGATTCGCCCATATCTGCACATTCCGCATCGCCGAGATAGGACAAGACTTGGGCCTTGAGCGTATCGGCGTATTTTTCTGCATCGCCGGCTAGGGCTTTAGCAGCCTGCCAGTTATCAAAGGTGGTAAATTGTTCAGGACCAAAGACCACAATTTTATTGGGCGTGCGTATTACCCGCCGGATAAGGTTCAGCGAGGGAATTGAACCTGTCGGCGGTATATCGGGGATAACGTGCTTCATCCAGAAGTCCTGCGCCGCTTCCAGTAATACGGCGATAAGCTGCTCGTTGCGAGGCACTTGGTACATGCCAAATCCTCTACCACCCAAGAAGGTTGATACCCAGCATAGCTCTTGTTCCAAGGCTTTCATGTGTATCTGAGCTTGGCAGATAACCCGGTCCGGCACTTGATCTGTCCCCGTATCGCCCCAGTCCTCAGTCAAAGGTCCGTATAAACCGGCAGTCTTAGCCTCGACAGGTTGGCCGCTTTCGACCACAATAGCATCAATGGAAGTCCTTATCATCGTACCTTCTATAGCTCGCCGCTGATTGCGTTTGATTTTGCCAAGCTGTTCCTGGGTATAATTCAGCAAGGCTTCCTCGAATACCGTCCCAGCTTTGGCAGGTTCGCCAATATCTTCCTTGACCACCTTGCCGGTCTTTTCTAAAAAGACATCGAAACTGGTTTTGAATTTATCCATGCCAACTAAAGCAGCTACGTCTGAGCTACCAATATAATTCTTACGTCTTTCTTTCTCGAAAATTGTGATGGGCATGGCTTACCTTTCAATACTTATTCCCATGAACAGCAGAAAAATAAAAGTAAAGACGATATTAAATAATCCCATAGAACTAATATAAAACTCTTCTATATTCTCCAAGGTTCCCTCAGTAATCAAGACCACACCAATTATCACAGCGTGGGTGAAACCAAAAGCTAATAATCCTTTTCCAATGCCTGCAAGTATTCTATTTATGGGCATATCAATCTCCTTTCCTCTCCGCCAACAATGAGCCAATATGTTTATACAAAGACTCTACCGATAATCGTAATGATTTGTAGCTAACGGAATATGACTTAAGAGATTTTCTGACATATCTCAAGGCTAATTTGGCTTCCGCTTTTGTATGCCAACGATATGTTCCTATCGGCCAAGCTGGACTTGGTGTGTCAAAAGCAAGCACGTAAGGTTTTTTGTTCTTACCCTCCTCTCCACCGGATATTTTCCATATACCCAGGCTAATAATTACAAATTCATCATCAGGCATTTTTAATCTCCTTTCCTAATAGCGAAGCCCTGTGGGTTATGCTCACTTTCTTCGCAGGATCGCTTTGTAAGGATTGCCGCTTGCAAATCAGTTTTCCTATCGCCTGCTCACGGGTGCATTTGACATAACGCTGACTACCGCTTCCAGTCCCTTTCGGGTTCCACAGGGCTTTACTCGTCGCTCATTAATTCAAAACCGTTTGCCAATTTGTCATCTAATGACTGTTTTACCTCTTTATGCTTTTTGCATTTGTGCAGCCGAGGATAAGACTTTATACTTGCTCCGGTATTTGGGTTTTTCAATTTTATTCCTCTATTGGTCGGAAATACTAAGGCGAATTGTTCCTCATTGATAAATTCGCCACACTTTGGACAATAATGCTGCATTAATTTGTTCTTTCATCCATGTAATTTTTGACATCTCGCCAATACTTTTCCGTAGATTGCTTTTTTTTAGCTATCCAAATAAGCGAAGTTGACTTGGCAATCTTCCTGGTCCTTTTTGCATATTACATCGTGGACAAGCTACCGCCACATTCCGATAAGAATGTTCGCCGCCCTTTGATAATGGGACAATGTGGTCCAGATGCCAGCCATTTATTTTTACTTTCTTCCCACAAAGATGACACCGGCCTTCGTCTCGTCTGAAAAGTATAGTTCTCTCTACCTTTTCACAGGTTGCCCGTCGTCGCTGTGCGCGGCGCAAAGCAACAGCGGACCGTACTTTATCCGGATTAGCTTTTCGCCAAGCCCGCCAAAGGGCTTTTATTCGTTCTGGATGAGCTTTCCGCCAAGCGAGGTTATTGGCTTTCACTTGTTCTGAATTATCTTTTTTCCATTTGGCATAATTTGCTTTCACTTTTTCTGGATGAGCTTTTTTCCATTTATTACATGCAACGCTTCGCTTTTCTGGGTGGGCTTTTCGATATTTAGCATCACTTATTCTAGCCTTTTCTGGATTAGCTTTCCGCCACTTCTTTAGATATTCCGGATGAACTTTTCGCCAGGCAATCGCTGCTGCTTTAACCTTATCCGAATTAGCTTCTCGCCATTTTTTACTCGCAGCCCTTGACTTGTCAGGATTGTCCGCTACCCATTTTCGTAAGCGCTCAATTGACATATCATAACTCAAAAACACTAAGCCCCACGGTTGTGAAAACAATACAGACCAGAAGGCGTGTATTACCTTGGGGCTTAGGAAATTTCTTGAGATTGCACGGTCCATACTATTTTCACAACCGTAATATAAAAGACTTATTACTCTGTGTCAAGAGAATTTAATATTTTTTCTATGTCTTTCCAATAATTCAAAGTACAAGAGTTATAAGGTCCTTTTGGGCCTCCTGCCCAAGCTCGGCTCCAGATTTCGGGATTGCCTTGCGGATAGTAATGATTCTGGTAAATCTCAAACATTTGGCGGGCCTTAGACGGGCTAAAAGCATCATCATGACTATAGATTTGACGGCCTAATATCCGGTTCACATCTGCCACCATAATCGGCCTTATCTGGGCTATCCCCCAAGCCTGCTCCGATTCGTTCACGGCATCGGGCCGGTTGCTTGATTCCTGCTGACAAATGGCTTGCCATGTTAGTTCAAAATCTAAGACTGGCGGTTCGGCGGTGGCTGTGGGGATAACAGCCGAGGGAGCTTTCCCGCCAGTCTTTATTTTCGCCGGACTGCTGCGGATTACACGCGGTTCCGACAACAGCCCGGCCACAATGATAAGAGTGCAACCGATAACAATGTAGATGATGATTGCTGTTTTGTTCACGGCCAATCTACCCATCGCTGGATCATGACTTCGACTAAACTTTGACGGGATTGACTATTGTATTCGACCACATCTATCCTCTGCACTTGGCCTATCTCATCCAGACTGCCGCGCGGCACAGCCTCGTCAAAGAGGTTCAGAATTACATCATCTTCCGGTACTGATAAGTTTAATCTGTTCATGTTTTCACCTTTCATTTCGCAGCACCAACCCTAAACGAGCTACGCTGGCTTCGATTATGCCTAACCGAGCCGGTCCGATGTCGCGGATACTTAGCACCTCTTGGCGAGTCAAATTGACAAGCTGACACACTCTGTTTATATTGGCCCTTTGTAATTTATAACGTATTACCGGCTGATTAATGATGGGCGAATCATTAAATTTTTCCCATAGTCCGCGAGAAAGTTTCGTCTGTTCTTCGAGAATAGCAGCTACCAAGTAGAGAGCGAATTCTTGTTTGTTCTTTATCAGGTTATTCGGTGTTAGACATTCTTCGTTGGAATATCCCCAGCTGTTCTCAATCATATATCGCCCAAGTTGTGCGAAATTAGAGTGGCTCATATTGTTTTCCTTTACTCGCTGGGAAATAGATCGTCTATCGAACAGCCGAACAGATGAGCCAGCCTACGGGCGGCCTCCAGATTCGGCAACGTTTCACCATTTACCCAGCGGCTCATGGTATCTTCGGTTACGTCTAGTTTTTCAGCCAGCCACTTTTGCTTCAGGCCCCGACTGTCGATCATTTTTTTGAGATTGGTAGGTTGGTCCGACATTATTTGTGCTCCTTTTTACCCTTAGACATCATAACTTCTGTTACTAAGCTGTCAAGGGTAAAAACAAGATAAATGCAAATTATTTTAACTAACATTAACCTCGAACCCCTGTTCCTCGTTGGCTTGCTCTAACTGCCGGACGGCCTGTATCTTAGCTTCCGCTTTTTCTGCCGCCGCCCGCGCGTCCTGGTCTAGATGCTGGAACACCATTACCTCTTTGCAGAGATTCCATGCTTCTTGAAAAATCTCCGCCGGGCGTAAATCCAAAACACCGTCAATTAACTCGTTATTTGCCCATCGCCAATAACCATCCATTAGTCGGGATAGACGTATTTCGCTTGGCAAGGCAATCACCTCTGAGATACTCAAACCGTGAATGTTTCGATATTCCTCAAAAGTCATTTTCAGCTCCTTTATTCCAGAATCGTTTCCCCGTTCCATCTTCGGCCATCAGGTCCTTGCGAGCCAAACTTACGACCTTACCATCTTCAGTCAAATGCTTATTTCTCATAGGCTGCCCATGAAATCTTTTACATTTATCAAACAATCAATACTCCAAC